>OMJG01000143.1_pt1 | contig 52793 bp, 50 predicted proteins | sample 1646431 | NCBI WGS metagenome assembly OMJG01 (sample SAMN03771674, study PRJEB25209) | food metagenome | isolation source: Cotija cheese | place: Mexico:Jalisco,Michoacan | collected 2011-12-12 | reverse complement strand
CTCTAGCTCTGTACTCTAGCTCTTAGTATTTTGCTTTTAACTCTTTATACTCAACACTTAACACTTAACACCTAAAGTCTTCAATAAACCATCAGTCATAGGTTTAAGTCTTACGTCATAAGTCATTACTCTTAAGTATAAAAATATTGAGATAAACTTGCAATAAGCATTTCTGACGACTCTAATCCTTGAACGCCGTATTTCAACTAATCCCATAAGCTAGCTTTGTCCTAGGTCATATCTCAAAAGTTGAAAAAGGATGTGATTTGTTTAAATCACATCCTTCCATAGGGTTCACCTATTAACCGTATTTACTTATTAACTAGTAGGCTAGTCTTACATCATGCCTGCCATGCTTGGGTCCATTCCTGGAGCAGCGGGACCACCCTTGTTTTCTTCTGGATGGTCAGCTACTACAGCTTCTGTAGTTAGAATCAACCCAGAAACACTTGCAGCATTTTGTAAAGCAGAACGTGTAACCTTAGTTGGATTAACAATCCCTGCTTTGATCATATCTACAATTTCATCAGTGGCAGCATTATAACCAACACCTTGTGGTTTATTCTTCAATTCATTGACAATCACTGAAGCTTCTTTACCTGCGTTGATTACGATTTGACGTACAGGTTCTTCTAAGGCACGTGCTACGATTTGAGCACCTGTCCCTTCATCACCTGGTAAGTCAAGTGCTAATACAGCCTTTTGCGCATCAATCAATTCTGAACCACCACCGGCAACAATACCTTCTTCAACAGCCGCACGTGTCGAGTTCAATGCATCTTCGATACGAAGTTTACGTTCTTTTAATTCTGTTTCAGTTGCAGCACCTACTTTAACGACTGCTACACCGCCAGCTAACTTAGCCAAACGTTCTTGCAATTTTTCACGATCAAACTCAGACGTAGAAGCATCTGATTGCGCACGGATTTGAGCAACACGTTGTTTGATAGCTTCTTTATCGCCAGATCCTTCAACGATTGTTGTTGAATCCTTCGTTACTGTTACTTTACTTGCAGAACCAAGTTGTTCGATTTTAGCTTCCTTCAACTCAAGTCCTAAGTCCTCTGTAATAACTGTAGCACCAGTTAAGATAGCGATATCTTCTAGCATAGCTTTACGACGATCACCAAAACCAGGAGCCTTAACTGCTACAACGTTGAATGTTCCACGTAATTTGTTCAATACCAATGTTGGTAAAGCTTCACCATCAACATCATCGGCAATGATCAATAGTGGACGTCCTTGTTGTAAGATACTTTCTAATAATGGTAAAACTTCTTGAATGTTAGAAATTTTCTTATCTGTAATTAAAATATAAGGATTATCAAGGTCTGCTACCATTTTTTCGTTATCTGTCACCATGTATTGTGACAAGTAACCACGGTCGAATTGCATCCCTTCTACAACATCCAATTCTGTTTCGATACCCTTTGATTCTTCAATCGTGATAACACCATCGTTACCCACTTTTTCCATTGCTTCGGCAATCAATTTACCGATTTCTTCACTACCAGATGAAACAGCTGCTACTTGAGCGATGGATTCTTTAGAATCTACTTTCTTGGAAGCTTTTTTCAATGCTTCAACAGCTGCTTTAGTAGCAGTTTCAATACCACGACGGATACCTACTGGATTAGCACCAGCTGTGACATTCTTTAAACCTTCACGGACAATAGCTTGGGTTAAGACAGTAGCAGTTGTTGTACCATCACCAGCAATATCATTCGTTTTTGAGGCTACTTCACTGACTAACTTAGCCCCCATATTCTCAAAGTGGTCTTCTAGCTCAATCTCCTTCGCAATTGTTACCCCATCGTTTGTGATCAATGGTGATCCGTAAGATTTTTCAAGTACAACGTTACGACCTTTTGGCCCTAATGTTACTTTAACTGTATTAGCTAATGCATCAACACCACGCAACATTTTCGCACGTGCGTCTTCAGAAAATTTAATATCTTTAACCATGTTGTTCTCTCCTTTTAACTGATTCGATGACAATCCTATTTCGGATGACGTCTACCGCTTTATTCTACGACTGCAATAATGTCTTTCGTTTTGATGACAAGGAAATCTTCGCCCTTATCAGATACTTCAGTAGCTGCATAAGTTTCATAGATAACTTTATCGCCTACTTTGACATCTACCTCTTCTTCTTGCTTGTCGCTGATTGCAACAACTTCTCCAATATTAGATTTTTCTTTTGCTGATGTTGGCAATACAAATCCTCCAACAGTCTTTTCTTCTTCGACCGCCTTTAAAACGGCACGATTATTTAATGGTTTTAACATGATGTCGCCTCCAAATAAATTTCGTTTCATTAAGTTAGCACTCAAAACCATCGATTGCTAACTCCAAGAATAATAGTAACCAATTTTGACCAATGATGCAAGTAGAACGATAACGATTTTACGAATCTTTTTCAATTCAGCCACTCTGTTTCCAGATAGGCCACTATGTGCTACTATATAAGAAAGAAGGAGCTGTGACAAAGGTTTTGTCGCAGCTCCAACTCATCTAGATTTTACTATTAAATTTTGATCATTGAGTGCTTTTATGAGTGATTTTATTGAGCATCATCAGAAGAAGGGTTATCTTGATGAAGGCTATTATTTGAATTCAAGAAATAGATCAATGTTTGGAGTTCATTCGTTAAATCCACGTTTTGAACATGAATTCCTTTCGGAACGGCTAATCTGATTGGTGTAAAATTAAGAATTCCCTTAATACCGCTGTCGATCAATTTATCAGCCATATCTTGTGCCACTTCTTGCGGTACAGTTAATATAGCAACTTCGATCTGTTGTTGCTCTAATTGTTCTTTAAGCTCATCCATCCCGTAGATTGGCACGCCACGTAAAATACGGCCGACTTTCTCATCATCGATATCGAAAGCTGCGCTGATCCTAACACTATTACTCTTTGAGAAATTGAAGTTCAATAAGGCATGACCCAGATGACCCACACCGATCAATGCGACGTTTGTTAATCTATCTTGTGTCAATGTCTTACCAAAAAAGTCTAGTAGACTCAAGACATCATAACCATATCCACGCTTTCCTAAAGCACCAAAATAAGAAAAGTCACGTCTGATTGTTGCACTGTCTACTTTTACTGCTTCACTTAATTCACTTGAAGACACTCTATCTTTACCTGCATCATGCAAAAACCGTAAATATCGGTGGTAAATCGGCAATCGCTTCGCAGTTGCCTTTGGAATTTGAGGTTGTTTCATCAATTTATCTCCTTTATAATATCTTTCACAATTGGAATAATTCACAATTCTATTGTTGTTCGAAATTCATTATACCAAAAAAGCCTTGATGATAAACAATCTTAAAACTTATTTTTTCACAAAAGTTTATAAATAACGCGCATTCTTACAAAAAGATTGCTCACCTGAACATTGTTGAGCAAATAACGTTTTCATTATTATTTTCAACAACTACTTATTGTCACAAAGGAGATCATTTTAATGATTGAACTACAAGCAGCAAAAATTGCCCGAAATTTTGGAGCCGAGCTTCTGTTTGAAGACATTTCCCTCCAGATTCAGACGCACGATCGTGTTGGTCTGTTAGGTCGGAACGGAACTGGAAAGTCTACCATTTTAAAAATATTGGCCGGAATCGAGAAACCGGATGCGGGTCAAGTCAGTTTAGCTAGAGATAAACAAGTTGGCTATCTCGACCAATATGCCCTGCAAAAAAGCCATCGCACAATTTGGGATGAAATGCTGTCATGTTTTGATAAAGAGCGTGGTCTTTTAGTAGCACATGATCGTACTGCCCAAAAAATTGCTTCATCAAGTACTATGGTAGATGAAACTCTCTACCAAGAATTGCTAATGGAACTAGACTCCTTGCAACAGCAAATCGACTTAACAGATGCTTATAACTATGAAGCCGAGATCAAAATCGTCTTGAACGGCTTCAGATTTTTTCAAGAGGACTATGACAGGTCAATCACCACCTTATCTGGGGGACAACAGACTAGGCTTGCACTTGCTAAATTACTCCTTCAAAAACCTGATATCTTAATTCTAGACGAACCGACGAACCACTTGGATATTGAAACATTAGCATGGTTAGAGAACTACTTGATTACCCGTAGAACCACTCTGATTGTTGTGAGCCATGACCAATATTTTCTGGATAAGATCTGTACAAAAATCTATGAATTATCGCCAAATCACTTAGAGTTTTATAATGGGAATTACTCTTTTTATCTCAAAGAAAGAGTGACACGCTATGAGACCCGTCTCAAGGCTTTTGATAAGCAGCAAAAGGAAATAGCAAAGCTTGAGGACTTCGTAGCTAAAAATATCGTCAGAGCCAGCACCACAAAAAGAGCCCAAAGCCGCCGGAAACAACTTGAAAAAATGGACCGCCTTGAAAGACCCAAGCAAAACAAACGTGACATGCATCTTCAATTTAGCACTATAGAGGATAGTGGCAAAGATGTGTTGTCTTTACAAGACTTAAGTATTGGCTATGATCATCCACTTGCTACAGACATCGAACTCGAATTAACAAGACAAGAAGCTATTGCCATTGTCGGCCCTAATGGTATTGGAAAATCGACTTTATTAAAAACGATACTTGGCAAAATACCACCGATATATGGAGAAATTCGAGTAGGAACAAAGGTATCGTTCGGATATTATGATCAACAGCAACAAAGTTTGACGGCGAAAAAAACGATTTTAGCGGAATTATGGGACGGCCATCCTACACTTCCTGAAGAAGCTATTCGAACGTTATTAGGGAGTTTCTTGTTCAGCGGCGAGGATGTCTTAAAGACAATTGGTCAGCTCAGCGGTGGCGAACGTGCTCGTGTCTCTTTAGCAAAGCTAGCTTTAGATCATGACAATACCCTTTTACTAGATGAACCAACAAACCACTTGGATATAGATAGTAAAGAAGTTCTTGAAGATGCCTTACAATCATTTGACGGCACGCTCCTATTTGTGTCGCATGACCGTTTCTTCATCAATCAGATAGCCACTAGTATCCTAGAATTAGATGGGACTAGCTCGCGATTATACCCAGGTGATTTCGATTATTACCAAGAGAAAAAGGCAGAAGAAAAAGCTATTGCAGAGTTATTGGAAGAAGAGAAGGCAAAGAACAACCCTATTTCCGACACCCCCTTAACGACAAACGAACAAGATTTTCAAGACCAAAAGAAGAAAGCACGGGCTGAGCGACAACTGAAACGAAGACTTGCTAGTGTGGAAGAGGCCTTAGAGGCCATACAGACTGAGAAGACAGCAATCCACTTAGACCTTGAGAATCCTGACACCTACACAGACGCTGAAAAAATGAAATCATTGCAGGCAGACCTTTCTACCCTAGACAAAAAAGAAGCCCAACTCGAAGAAGAGTGGACTACTATTGGAATGGAACTTGAAGAGTGGCAATAGCCTCTCTTCTTTTTTTCTTTGTAATTCTAGATTAGCATTTAATCGACACTTTTAGAAAAAAACCGAACGACATCAGCCTAAAGGAAGATCTATATCCCAACCAGGATAAGCATTTAAGTCAAGAGAGGTTACTAGTCCTTTTTGATAGTAATAATAAGCGGCTAATCCAATCATCGCTGCGTTGTCTCCACACAGTTCAAGAGGTGGAATCAACAACTCTACTGGTTTTGTTAGCTGAGTCACTGCTTGCTTTAAGGCTGATCTCAAGCCTTTATTGGCCGCAACCCCACCCGCAAGTATCAACTGTTTAGAGGGATATTCTTCCAAAGCTTTGACCGTTTTTGTCACAAGAACCGATACAGCAGCGGCTTGGAAACTTGCCGCGACATCAGCCGGATCTAGTTCTTCCTGCTTTTGCTTAGCATTATGGATGCGATTGATAACGGAACTTTTCAGACCACTGAACGAAAAATCGAAATTATCTTCTTTGATCATAGCACGAGGAAAATCAAAAACATCCTGTCCAACAGCTGCCAATTCATCCATTTTCTTACCACCTGGGTAAGGCAATCCTAATACGCGTCCAATTTTATCGTAGGCTTCTCCTACTGCATCATCTCTCGTATCGCCAATCACTTCAAACTGTAAATGATCCGTCATATGAACCAGTTGGGTATGTCCGCCACTAACAACAAGGGCCATCAGCGGGAACTCTAGTGGCTTAATCGCATTATTGGCGTAAATATGCCCCGCCATGTGATTGACAGCAATCAGCGGTTTTTGATGTGCAAATGCAAGTGTCTTAGCAGCAGTAATACCAATCAGCAAGGACCCAACCAAACCCGGTCCTGCCGTCACAGCAATAGCATCGATGTCATCCCAGCTAGAATCGCCTTCCTCAAGTGCTAGATCGATTACAGGATTGATGCTATTAATATGATGGCGACTTGCCACCTCAGGGACCACGCCTCCAAACCGTTTATGAGAAGCGATTTGACTCGCCACTATATTGCTTTTGATAAGTGTTCCATCATCGACGATGGCAGCGCTTGTTTCATCGCAACTTGTCTCAATGGCTAATATTCGTGTCATTTTCTTCTTTAAACTCCTTGCCCATGATAAGAGCATCGTCATCAGGTTTACTATAATAGTTTTCTCTAATCCCTGTCACAACAAAACCCGTTCTATCATATAATTTTTTTGCTTTTTGATTCTCTTTTCTAACTTCTAGAGTCACTTTAACAATACCGTGAGCTACAAGACGTTTTAAACTCTCTTGCAGTAAGTTTTTTCCAATCCCTGTTTGTTGATAATCCGGTAATACCACAATCATTAGTAATTCAGCCTCTTTTGGAAGCACTTGAAAACCAGACCATCCTACCAAGTTATCGTCCACATACCATCCAAAATAATAACTAGTTGCAAGGCGCCTGTTTGATGCGATATCCTTTAACGACCATGGCGCCCTTTCAAAACTAAGCGTCATAATCTGGTAGAGTCTATCGCTTGGAACAGTTTGAACCAATTGTTTTAGTTGTTGGGTAGGTTGTTTAAAATATCTAATCATAAAAAAGGCTGCTTCTTTTGTTGCACGGTAGTAGTTTGGGATAATGTGTGTCAGTTTAAAGCCGTAACTCATGTACAACTTATGAGCCTTGACATTTCCAACACGACATTCAAGGACCATTCGCTTAGCACCATGATCAAGGGCATGTTGGATAGCACGGTTCATCAAGAGCAAACTCCATTGCTTGCCTTGTTGGTCAGGGATAACTGCAATTTGGGTCAGGTGAGCTTCGTCATTGTCTAACCGCACTCCCACGTAACCAATTGCTTGTCGTGAGCGGTTTTCAAGTAGATAATAACAAGTATTCGCCCGTTTGGTATCATAGTTAAATCCAGTTATCCCCCAAGGCCCTTTTCCTTCATACGCTAATGTTTCTATGGCGACTAACGTTTTGATATCAGATGGCTTTATCCTCCGAATTAGGACTTCTTGATCCTTATACTGTAGCCGCTCTTCAAAATAAGGGTACTGGTCAAGCGTCACCGGACTTCCCACTTCTTCCACCTTATCTTCAATGATCCTTTTCAGTTGATAGACTTTTTCCTTAAATGTATGCCACATAATCATCAGCACTCGTTTTCTCATCGGGATGCTCTTTTAACCAGTTTTCTTCTGCTTCGACCCGTTTCAGATAGTGAGGTTCAAAATCTTTAGGAGCAATTGGTACTACCTGTTGCGCTAGTTCCGCTAATTTAACAGCATTTGGTAGGCTATCTGTTGGACTGAGATGGGGTTGCCCCTTAAATAAGTCTTGATTATCACCAATAAATAAAAGCTGTTCATCATGTACGGCTTCTTTAACGCTACTAATCCATTCGTCACAAGCAACGTAGCAATCGTTCAATACCGGTAGAAGGCTATTGTTCTCATAGCGGTAGGCTCCTGAAAAAACTGCTTTTCTTCTAGCATCGATGTAAGGGATGATCACTCCATCAAAATCTGAAGAAACATTTTTTGCCAATACCTGCAAACTTGAGACAGCTCGTAAGGGGAGATTCAATGTCTCTGCCAACACTTTAGCGGTTGTCCCACCGATTCGAACGCCCGTATAGGAGCCCGGTCCCTCTGCTATCGCAACCTCTGTCAAATCTTTTGGTTGCCACCCTGCCAACCTCATCAATTGGACAATTGCAGGCATCAATTGCCTAGAATGTTGTAACTGTGAGGTCACTGTGACAGTTGCTACTGGAAAACCCTCGTCTCCATATAGTGCCACACTCATCGTTTTTCCTGAAGTCTCGATTGCTAACCCTTGTGTCCCCATTATGAAAACTCCTTTATCAAGTATGCGTTCATTTTAGCATAATTTACTCACAAAAGTGATTTTATATCTCCCGACAGTGATTGAATGTGCTAGAATGTTAAAGTTACAGCTAGTAAACTGTGTACGACTAGCAAACTATACCAGAATGGAGTTGAAAAAAATGTGGTTTACTTCTGCACTACTATGTTTATTATGTTGGGGGACTGCTGATTTATTTTATAAGAAAGGCTCTGCCCCGAATGACCGCCATAGTCATCTTAAAATTGCGATAGCAGTTGGTTTAGTGATGGGTGTTCAAGCTATTTACATGTTATTATTTGTTGTTGATTCATATGACCCTATGGATCTAATCGTTTATCTCCCTGTTTCCTCGATGTACATCTTATCGATGGTCATTGGCTATGTTGGCCTTCGCTATCTGGAAGTCTCTCTATCATCGCCTCTTTCTAATACTTCCGGCGCTATAGCAGCAGTATTGGCTTTTTTCATTATGGGTCAACGGATGAATAGCATTCAATTCATTGCAGTTATCATGATCACAGTTGGAGTCGTTTCTCTATCATTCTTAGAAAATAGATACGCTACTGAAGAATCCGATCTCAAACAGTCACCTGAAGAACGGCATTATCGCTTGGGAGCACTTGCTCTTATTTTCCCTCTTTTATATGCCTTGATCGATTCTTTAGGCACGTTTTTAGATGGCGTCTACTTGAATGAAAATGACCCAATCTTATCCGAAGACTCTGCCTTGATCTCTTACGAACTTACTTTCTTGATTGTCGCTATCGTGATTTTCATCTACTTATCCCTGATTAAAAAACAACGGTTTGAGATTCCTAAGGAAAAAGATAAATTCCTAGCTGCCCTATTTGAAACTATCGGACAATTCTTTTACGTTCCTGCCATGGCTAGCAATGCAATCATCGTACCACCGATGATTGCCTCTTATGCCATCGTATCTGTTCTTTTAGGACGTATCGTTTTAAAAGAAAAACTCACCAAAGCACAGTATAGTGTGATTACCGTTATCATGGTGGCAATCGCGATGCTAGGTTTCTATGACGGTTGAGTGTTGTATTCTGAATAGAATAAGAACAAAGATTTAATAAGCGTACAAAATTAACAAAATATAGCGGAAACAAGAATTAGGATTTAACAAGATTTAGTGGAAATAAGAAAAATAAACACAAATAACTAAAATAAGAATAAAAAATAGGACGTCGGGTGATAAGGCCGGCGTCCTATTTCTTATTCTCCATAACCATAATAAAACTATTAGCCGTCTCGTCTATTGGGCTTCCTTCCCAATTTTTCAATACAGTTATTGGAGTTAGGCCTACTGCTTCCGCCATCTTTTCGAGTTGTTTTGGCCATAAGTAATGAAGTGTCTTATGGTCACTCTCAACGACCTCAAAATGCTCACGGGACAGTTGAAAGGCAAATTGGAAGGATTCAATTCGTTGCTCTTTCCTCTGATAGCGATCAAACCCCAAATATTCTGTTGAGGACTCAAAGACTGATGTTATGATTGGTTGATTTGCTTTTCTCCTAGCAAAAGTTGGAAGAGGCATTTCGATGACCACACGACCCTTAGGTTTTAAATGCTTCTGGATTGTAACTAAACACCGTTTTTGCCGTTCAACAGACTCCAAAAACGCAAAAGTATTCATAATACTATAGATTAGATCAAATTGTTGGTCTAATCTGATTGTGACCATATCTGATAGAAATGACGTCACTAAATGCTTGTCATCTTTTTCTTTTAGCCACGCCAATAGTTCAGAGTCATGATCAACACCCGTGACCCTGTACCCTTTATTTGCTAAAGGAAGTGCAATTCTACCTGTCCCAACGCCTAGTTCCAAGACATCTTTGCCGAAAGAAAGTTCTGCTAATTTGCTAACTGTTGGGTCGACAAACACGTCGTCCATCATTGGATAAATTGACTCCTCATAGACTCTACCAGGACTTTCCCTTTCATCCATCGAGCAATTATTCCTTAACGATCAACGGTTTCAACTGTGCCTCTACCGCATCTAGACCTGTTCTTGCTTGGAGGAGCGCAGCAGCAGTGTAAGTTCCCTCAACAAATGAAGCGTCATATAGATGAATCTTTTTGTCAGACATCTCTAAGGCCATCTCTAAATTCATCTTTGCACTACCAAGATCATAGAATGCTAATAGTTCATCTGCTGCATTGTCTTTGATAGCAGCTTCAATTTTTTCGAGGCTAGTACCTACTGAACCATCTTCCAATCCACCTGCTACAGTAATAGGAACATCTTTTGCAACAGCCTTAACTAAAGTTTCTAATCCTTCAGCTAAATGGTTGACATGGGACACGATAACGATTCCTAATTTTTGATCACTCATCTAATATACCTGCCTTTATTAATGCTTTGAAGAGATAGCCACTTGACATCGCACCTGGATCGATATGTCCGATCGACCGTTCGCCAACATAAGAAGCTCTTCCCTTGGTTGCCTTCATATCTTTGGTATTTTCCACTAATTCATCCACTTTCTCAGGAGTTAATTTCCCTTCTTTTAGAAGTCCTAGAGCTGGATGCCACAAATCGACCATCGTCTTTTGGCCTGGTTCAGCTTTTCCTCTTTTTTGGATGCCCTCAAGTCCTGCTTTTAATACACTATAGACGTCATTGAAGTCTTTTTGCTTTGCCATCTCAAGAAAAGCTGTCCCATAAAGAGGTCCACTAGCCCCACCAACTTTACTGGTCAGTGCAATCGCCGTTACTTTGAAAAGATCTGCAACTGTTTCTGGATTGCGTTTTTCGATGGCTTCCGCAACACCAGTTACTCCACGTTTCATGTTATTCCCATGATCTCCATCACCGATAGGTGTATCAAGCTCACTCAAGTAACTATGCTTTTCATCAATTGTCTCTTTGAATAATTCTAACCATTTTTTGCTATTTTCTAATGTAAACATTTTTAGTCCTCCCTACCAAGCTGGTGTCACAACAGGATATTCAAGATAATCAATCCACTTATCATCTACTAATTTGATCAAGGTCAAGCTAACACCTTGCATTTCAAGTGAGGTCATATAGTTACCCACTTTCTTGAACCCGACTGTCACTCCTAAACTCTCTAACTCATTCAATACATCGTTCATAAAGACGTATTGCTCCATTAATGGCGTTCCACCCATACCATTGACGAGCACCCCATATTTTTCGCCAGATTTGAGGTCAAAAGCTTTCTTTAATTTGCCCAATAATTCATGGACCATTTCTTTTGACGTTTTTAATTTTTCCCGTTTATAACCAGGTTCACCGTGGATACCAACCCCATATTCGATTTCATCTTCTGGCAAGGTAAAGCCCGGCTTCCCAACTTCTGGTACCGTAGCGCCTGTTAAAGCCACACCAATTGTTTTAGTATTGTCGATAACTTTTTCGCCAAGGTCTTTTAAGTCATCTAATGATGTCCCTTGATCAGCAGCAGCACCTAAGATCTTATGCACTAATACTGTTCCAGCTACACCACGTTTTCCTTGTGTATACGTACTGTCTTCAACTGCGATATCATCATCAACAATGACTTTTTCAATTTTGATATCATCCATTTCAGCGATTTCTTGAGCCATTTCAAAATTCATGACGTCACCAGAATAATTTTTGATGATCAATAACGTTCCGGCGCCACGATCGACCCCCTTAATAGCCGCTTCAATTTGGTCTGGCGTTGGTGATGTAAAGACTTGTCCAAAAACTGCAGCGCTTAGCATACCTTGCCCAACAAAACCGGCGTGAGTCGGTTCATGACCACTACCACCACCGCTGACTAACGCTACTTTCCCATCAGGCTGATTTTTTCTTTTGACTGCAAATGTATCTGGTATCAGCTCTACTAAGTCATCATGGGTCTTCACAAAACCCGCTACCATTTCATCTACAATCTGACTTGGATCATTCATGATTTTCTTCATTGATCAATATCCTCCTTGGTTTAATTATAGAAATTCTATCAACAATCGGTACCTCTCCGTATCGCTACTCGACACTTCTATTATCAATAAAATCCTATAAAACTGTCAAACAATACAATCGAATACCAGTCAATTCTTATCAAAGTCCAACAAAAAAGGTGAGCCTGTTTGCTCACCAGATGGTTTATATATGTTATAACATACAACTACTTTATCTGTTTACTCAGTTATGGTTATAACTTTATGCGTGCTGTAACTCTGTGTGTACTATAACTCTATAGGTGCTATAACTCTACAATAGAATCGGTGCTAGTATCGGGACAATCACTACAACAATCACGCCAACCACGACCATTGAGATACTGGCCATCGATGCCTCCGTTTCGCCCATATCCGCTGCTACAGAAACACCCAACGCATGGCCACTTGTTCCTAAGGCCAATCCTCTTGCGATTGGATCAGTTATATTGAAGATGGCTAAAATAGATTTCCCTAAGGCATAGATAATCACTGCATTTAAAATAACTGCCAGTGATGTCAATTCAGAAATCCCACCGATCCCAGTTGAAACTGGTAGAGCAATTGCTGTTGTTGCTGCTTGAGGTAACATCGAGGCAATAACTTCAGTGTTCAGTTGAAAGACTTTAGAAACCATATAGATTCCAAAAATAGCCACTAAACTACCTAACGTGATACCACCAATAATTTGCTTCCAATACTTCAGTAAGACATCCCGTTTCTTATACAACGGAATCGCAAAAGAAATAGTTGCTGGACCTAACAAGAAGTTGATTAGCTTACCCCCTTCATTATAGGCCTCAAAAGTGAAATTGAAGGTCTTTAAGAAAGCAATCCCTAACACCATTCCGACAAAAAGCGGTGCAAATAGGAAGAAACCATTAAATTTTTTGAACAGATACTTGCCGATTCCAAAGGCGATGACAGTGACCGCGATTCCAAAAAAAGGTGACATACTCATCTATCTTCTCTCCCTTCAACGATTGATTTACGTTGTCTCATCCGAACCCTATCAGCACGTTGACTTTCCTTTTTGTCAGTTGCTTTGACACGAGCACTGATGGCTAAGATCAGTTGACTCCCAACACCCGTACAGACGATCAATAAAATCGTTGAGATAACAATCAATAAGAGAATCAACACTGGACTTTGAGCTAACACATCAAATGAATTCATAACTGAAATACCCGCTGGCACAAATAATAATCCAATATTATCTGTTAAAGCAGTTCCTAATTTTTCAACATCTTGAAGTTTTATAACCTTTGTACACAGAGCGACAAAAAGGATGATCAGTCCAATGACTGATGATGGCATTGGAAACGGAATAAAATTAGATATTAATTCAGAAATCAACATAATCACTGAAATAATAGCAATCTGCTTCATGATCGGTGCTTCTTTTGACTTTTTCATAATAAATACCTCCATAACGTGATTTCAGCTACGATGTTATACTCTTTGCGATATTTGAGATGTTTGAGATGCTTGAGCTGTTTGACTTGCTTTAAATTATTGATTTTTAAAGCTCTTGAGACTTAAAACTCTTGAGATTTAGAACTCTTAATGCTTAAAGATAGTTAAGCTAATTGATATGAAAATCAAAGTAATGGTCAATGTGCTATTGGATTCAATACGATTACCACTGACTTTAAAAATCCATCCATCTTTCCATAATATCTATCTTTCTCAAACATCTATGTTTCTCGAACATCTAACTTTGTTGAATATCTATCCTTGGGGAACATCTAACTTTCTTTACACTGTTATTTTAGCTTTATTAACCGCTTTCATGTGGAAAATCATGCCGACATGCGATATATTGGGCCTCAGTTGCAACAATATGGGAGTGAAATACAAAAAAAGGATGTTCAATCAGCAACTTCTAATAGCTCGAAGTTGAACGCTTCATGAACATCCTTTTTTAATCTGTGTTCCTGAAGCAACTTCTTCGCACATAAGTCGATCTCACTTGAGAATTGAAAATTCTCAGCAAGCTCATCTTATGTCTCGAAGTTGAACGCTTCATGAACATCCTTTTTAGATTCCTATTTTCTCTCTAAATTCTTTGATATATGATCTGCTAACGGGGATTTTGAGGTCATTGGTCATTGTAACTTGGTAGGTGTGATTGAACCAAGGTTCGATTTCTTTGATATATTTTTGGTTAATAATATAGGAGCGATGGACACGAATAAAGTCATCACTTCTCAGTCGTTTTTCATACGTGCTCAGTGGTTCTTTCGTAGTATAGGCACGGTCATTTGTGTGGATTGTTGTTTCACCATCCAACACACCCATTACGATGATTTGATCGATTTTTACGATATAGATTCGGTCCTCCATTTGTATAGGAATAGTATCCATAATTTTTGGCCTATCAGTTTGCTGATCCGTTTTCAAACGATGAAAGTAATTGGCTGCTCGTTTCACTGCTTGTTCAATCCTTGATTGTTCAAAGGGCTTTAAGACATAATCGATAGCATTCAATTCAAAAGCCTGTATAGCATGCTCATCATACGCTGTTGCAAAAATAATCAATGGTGGTTGTTTCATCTGCAACACTTTTTCAGCAAGGGTCAGACCAGATTCATCGGTTAAATGAATATCTAAGAACAGAAGATCTGGTTTCTGTTTCAGAATTTCACTCAAAGCATCCTGAACTGAATCTGCTTCGCTAATACTAGTAATCTCATCGCACTTTTCTAGAAGGTATCTGAGTTCGCCTCTTGCTAAGGGTTCATCATCAACGATCAATGTATGCATCAGATTGCCTCCTTTTGCTTAATTCCTTTTGGTAAGTAACACCAGACAGTTGTTCCTTGAGGGGATGTATCAAAATGAAGCGCTGCTTCAGGTCCTAACAAACCAATCAACCGTTTGTTAAGATTCTCAAGAGCTGACCCGGTTCCTTTTTCAGAGGAGACGGCAACTTGACCCAACAGCGATACTTTTTCTTTATCAATACCACGCCCATTGTCCTTAACGGATAGATATAACAGTTCAATAGGTTTTGAGTGCTTATCCATTATCGTTTTGCGACAGACAGTCACCCAAACATGATTATCCGTTTTCCGATTACCAAAAGCATGTTTCAAGGCATTTTCCACTAGAATCTGGATAATAAATGGCGGTAACCAAACTTCGTCTTTAATAGCTGGTTCAATATCAAACGTAACATCATATCTATCAGGAAAACGAGCTTGTTCTAATGATAGATAGGCTTCAACTTGGTTGAGTTCCGTTTCAAGTGGAATTAGACTCTTTCTCGCGCCTTGTAAATTGGCTCTAAAAAAATGTCCGAGCTGGATCAGGAGTTTCCTAGACTTTTCAGGGTCAACGCGTATCAAGGCTGATATCGTATTGATGGCATTGAAGAAAAAGTGGGGGTTAACTTGTGCTTGTAACGATTTGATTTCGGCATCTTGAAGTAACTTACCTTGTAACTCCACTTCCCCTAGTTCGATTTGTGTTGAAAAGATATTACCGAGTCCTTCTGCGAGCTGCCGTTCAACAAAGGTCAACTTGAAAGCGTCCGTAAAATAGAGTTTTAGCGTCCCAACAATTCTCCCTTTTGAAAATAGTGGCACTACAACTGCTGCCTCCAATGGGCAGCCTGGGTGATTACAACCGATCTCGTCATGTGAATTAGCCTCTTTCGTTTTACCAGTCCTCAAAACCTCTTTTGACAAGCTTGTGATGATTTTTTCGGTCGGTTTATGGTGATCACTCCCCGCCCCTACGTGAGCCAGTATGCTCTCAGTATCCGTAATACTAACAGCCGATACCTTGATAAAACGTTTAATAATCTTGGCTGCTTCCATACAAGAGGCTTCGTTTAGACCAGACCTAAAAAACGGTGCTGTCCGGTTCGCTAGCTCCAACACGTCATGCGTTTGGACTGCTCTCGTTTGCTCTTCTTGTTTCAACGTGGAATCGATGATTGAGAGAAAAATAGCTGTCCCACTACTATTGATAAATGTCATTGGGATGGCAATCAATCTTACCAATGACCAAGAAGTCGCGATTGATGAACCAAACATCAAAATACAACTCATTTGCACAAGCTCCATACAAGCCCCTACGGTTGCCCCTTCTAGGATGCTTGGATAAGAATTCTTACGGATTGTTCGCCACCCATACAGGCCAGAGAAAATTCCTACAATCAAAGATGAGATCACATAGATATATGCTTCCTCCCCTCCTTGTAGAAAGCGGACAATACCCGAAATCAATCCCACAACTGTGCCGACTACCGGGCCGCCCACCAAGCCTGACACGCCAATCGTCAATACACGTGTATTCGCAAGCGAAGCATTCTCCGATAGACTGGTTAAAATTTGATCAGATACAATATGGTTATTACTAATCTCAACTCCGGTAAAGTTCGAGATGATCCCAAAAAGTCCAAAGATCAATATCAGTTGCAGTTGGGTCTTTAGGCTTTGACGCTTTGTCAAAATGTTCTTAAAATGTTGACTATTCATCAAAATATAGGCAACGATAATGATTAAGCCAACACGTTCTATCATTAAAAAGATTAAATTTATCATGTCAACGGCCTCCGACTGACCTACCCACTCGCTATTTTACGGTTCAGATTGTTTGTTTTTAATACTTTACTGTTAGCCTACTGCCACGAGTAAACTAGACTATATCTTTATGCTCCTTACCAAAGACTTAAGATACCCCCTACTGCTCCGCTTAAAATGATGACGAGAATAGGGTTCAATCGCAACTTGAATCTCGCAAAAACAGCAAATACGATGGCAATCAAAGCTATCCAATCTACTTGTGAGGCTCTGATACCACTTGCTTCAACCAATAGCGATATAGCAACCGCACCAATCAGACCAACGGCAACGATTTTAATTGCCTTTAGAAAACGGGCGATCACAGGTTGTCTTAACAAAGCATCTTCATAATGAAGATAGAGGGTCACAAAGACCACGGAAGGAACAGCCACGGCTAGTGTCGCTGAAGTTGACCCTAGTATCCCACCTGTCAGATAACCAACATATGTAGCTGAATTGATGGCGATTGGTCCTGGAGCCAGGAGGTCAAGTGCGTTAAGATCAGCAAATTGTTGGACCGTTAGACCCAGAGCAGTTGATTCAGCGTAAATCAGAGCCAACATAGCATAGCCTCCACCAAATCCCAAGAACCCTATTTTTAGAAATGTGACAAATAACGTCCACCACATCATGCTCTACCCCCTCCTCTCCAAAAGTAATCATAGGCTGAAAGTAGGATGGCATAAATAAAGGTCAAGCCAATGATGGTCAAAACTGAAATATTTAAGACATATACTGCAAATACCACACCGATGACAACCATTACTTTTCGGGTCGTCTTCGCAGTAATACGCCCCATATTAAGTGATGCTTCCAAAACGAAAACCCCCGCAGTTGCTCTCACTGCTGTAAAGACGCCGTCAATCGCGCCATTTTGTGGGAGACTGTGGTACAGGATTGTTAGGATAAGCATGATGGAATAGGCTGGCAAAATAACAGCAAGTGCACAGGCTATAAGCCCCCTCCACCCTTTGATTTTTTTCCCAACAAAACAAGCCAAGGTCAATGAGATGACCCCAGGTAGGGTCTGAGATATAGCAGTATAATAATAAAATTCCTCTTCGGTTAAATAATTTGATTTTGTGACTAACTCCGTATGCAACATGGGAATCATTGCGATACCACCTGAAAAGGTTAACAACCCTGAAATAAAGAAAATTCGAAATAAATGCCAAATAACCATACTTTTCTGTCTCGCACCTTTCTAGATGTTTATTTATTCTGTACTTTTTAGTCTTCTACTGCAGTCAATCGCTATAAAGTTGATGGTCTTGAAACAGAAAGGTCAATTGTTTAACTGTTGTCCGTGCTTTTGACAATACAGGTAAATCGTTTAGAGAAAAGAACCCAATCTCAGTGATTTCAGTAGTAGGACTGAATGCTAATCGCATTTCTTCACAAGTTTCATCGGAGTTGTCTGATTCTCTAGACTCACTTGATTGTCTCAATCGACACTCAAAAATCATTCGATAATATTGAAATAATTGTTGTGGGTTTTCTTCCAGATTCGTATCAAAGATGGCCCTAAGTGAGAGGACGTCAGCTAGTTGTCCTGTCTCTTCCTCAATTTCCTTTAAAACATTTTCTTTAGGAGACAACCCAACATCAGCATAGCCACCGGGTAAAGACCACTCCCCAGTCGCCCTATGTTTGACGAGTAATACCTTATTCTTATGCCAAATAAAGCCTCGAACATCCACCTTAGGAGTAGGGTAGCCACGCTCGGGTTTGACCAGTGATTCTAACTCGTTGACAGAAGAATGATCGAGGCTTGCTATCAGTTCCAACGCCACCTCAGCTAGTTCGTCATACCGTTCTTGATCAAACGGATCTTTTCCATAATACTTTCCGGCTTCAGCAATTGCTAACAGCCGTCTAAACTGTTTCAAATAATCCATGATCTGACACACTCGCTTCCTCTGTTTTAAACCACTGGCTGGATAGCTATGACTCTTGTTACCTAGAAGCATGTGCCACAGGTAAGTCTATTCTAACATGCTTCACAACCATAAAAAACCGGTCTGGCTTCTGGGCCGACCGGTCTAACTGTCATGTTTTATTCTGATTTAATTGTCAAAGTACTCTCCTGGCCCAGTCAAGATGCCGGTAAGGCGTTTGCCCTTGATTCCGCCCGGCGTAGATTAGCGCGTCTGATACTCCGAGGTAAAAACCTTCTGATCTCATCATCGCTATAGCCAACCAGTGAATGCTTTTCATCCATAATGATTGGTTTTTTAAGCAACCCAGGATGTGCCACTAACAAATCAAGTAACTCCTTCAAAGGCAATGAATCCAAATCGACGTTCAATTTTCGATAAGAACTAGAACGCGTCGTGATAATATCGGAAGTTCCATTCTCGGTCATTCGCAATATGGCCTTGATTTCTTGATGTGTCAACGGTTTTTGGAAAAAGTTTTTCTCAACATAGTCTATTTTGTGGTCATCAAACCACGCTTTGGCTTTACGACATGACGCACAGCTTGGAGCAGTATAGATAATTACCATGGAATCCCTCCTTTAGATCCATTGTTTGTCCCTAGAAGTTAGCTTGGCTTGCCCGATTATCGTTGTGGGTCAACAGCTCTGAGTAGAGACCCTTTAAACCACACACTAGGGTAACCAAGGCTTTGATACGGTGATTACGCGATCAACATCGTAACAAGACGAAACAATCAGTGACTAGAATTTGACTATTGGAATGATATCGCGACTTTAGTAGCGGTTAGAAAAAGATAGTGATTAATTTGAATAAGTCGATAACGCCATTCGTAATGATTTCCCATTCCCACATAACAGTTCCCTCCTTTTTTGGTCTTTCAACCTTATATTATAGTTGTACACTACTTCTTGCGATTTGTGACAATTTACTGTATAAATACAATATCGAGGTGAAAAAACGTGATAGGATCAACATTGAAATTTTTGCGCAAAGATAAAAATATCCCCATTCGGTTGATTTGTAACGGCGTAATGGACGAAGCAAATTACTGGAGACTCGAAAATAATAAGATCGAAACCTCTTTTACAACAGTCATGCATATCTTAGAGAGACTCAACGTTACGCTAGAGGAATTTCAAAAACTAGCAGATCTAGATATTGCACTTCGAAAAAAAGAATGGGAAAAGAGACTTTATACTGCTTTTAATTCTAAAAATTCTATTTCTTTGTACAAATTACGGCACGATATCGCAGTCGAACGAGCTACCCACGATACAATCTACTTGACCCACCTAGAGGCCTTAACGAGCCTTTATCTCGCTCGCATCGCGCAAAAGGACTATGACGAACACGACAAGAAGGTCATCCGTGACTACCTCTTTCGTTGCAATAACTGGGGAAAGTACGAGATAACCCTTTTGAACAACACACTCTTTATCTTCGCGGATGCTGATGTCTGTTTTGAACTTTATTCAAAAGCTTATCAAACCCTTTCAAAATTGCCTGAAGATGAACAAGTACGTGTCATTCCGTTATCAATCAACATGATATCCTTATTGATCCTTTGCCAAGAAAATGCAAAAGTGCGTCAAATAGTTGAAAAGATTTCAAGACTAACTATCGATGATAAATATGTCTACTATAGTTTGTGTCGAAAATGGATTATTAACATTGCCAATTACTATCTCAAAAAAGACAAAGATTACTTAATTGAGGCAAAAAAAGTAGTCAAACTCTTTAAATTGATTGACATGACGACGACTTTTGACCGTTATAATGCTTGGACAAAGGACTACGAAAAGCTAGTAAATACGTATTTTAAAGCTGATTTCGCCCAAAAATGAAAAAATAATGAGTAATTGTGTAAATAAGTGTTGACTTACTGTAAATAGATTGATAGAATTCTCATCAAGTTAATAAAACAAGTTTATAAACAAGTCGTTGAGTAAGAGAGTAAGCTAGAGCAAGCTACTAGCGAGATAGGACAGAGTGGAAGCCTATCAAGTTTGTCTAAGCTGAACCGCACTTATGAGACAGGCTAGCAAAGAATGATTGATAGCTAGCCTCGCCGTCTGGGCGTTACCAAAAGGAGTGAATAAATCCAGTCAGGTCGCAATGATTGGTGTTGTTAACTAGAGTGGTACCGCGGGAAAAATCTCGTCTCTGTGTCTATTGGGCACAGAGACGAGATTTTTTTATTTCCCTACTTCTCACAGTTAAAATATGACTCCTAATGGTTTATTTATAACTTTGTTTCTACATAACTTTACCTATAACAACCAAATTCGACTACCAAATTGAAAGTGAGGTTAATTTCCTTGAACTTATTACTATTATCAGCTGTTAAATTAAATTTTTACCGATTGGTGAAATGGATACCCACCTTTATCGATGGCACAGTGGTGACAATTGTTTTATCTCTCTCGACAGTTATCATTGGATCGATCATCGGTTTGATTGCAGCTTCGATGCAACAATCCCGATTCAAATTCTTACATGCCATTGTAAAATGTTATACCCAGATTGTCCGTGGAACACCGATGCTTGTTCAATTGTTTCTTTGGTTATATGGCTTCCCAATCATCGGCATCTCTGTTCCAGCTATGCCATTTCTCGGCAATGTTTACGGGTCTAGAGAATTCTTGACCGCTGTCGTTGCCTTATCAATCAACTCTGGAGGCTATATCTGTGAACTCCTTCGTGGTGGATTAGAATCGATTGATAAAGGCCAAATGGAAGCTGGTCGTTCTCTAGGACTCAGCCGTCGTGAAACGATGTCGTCTATTATCATTCCTCAAGCTATTCGGGTCGTCCTACCTGGGTTAGGAAATGAATTTATCACAATGATCAAAGAATCCTCTATCGTTTCTGTTGTAGGAGTTTTCGATGTCATGTATACGACGAATATTGTTAAAGCTGCAACCTTCTCGATATTTGAACCATTGATCGTTGTCGCCGCCATCTACTTCGTTCTTACGTTTATTTTGACCAGCTTATTGAAGATACTAGAAAAGAGGTTAAAAGTTTATGGTTGATACCAATCAAGACACACTCATTCAAGAAAATGCTAGTCCAATATCTGATGAAAAGATGTTGGAAACAATCGATTTGAAAAAACAATTTGGTGATCTTCAGGTTTTAAAAGGAATCACTACTACAGTAAAACAAGGTGAAGTGCTAGCCATTATCGGACCCTCCGGATCCGGAAAATCTACGTTTCTACGCTGTATGAACTTAATGGAGAAACCTACTTCTGGTGAAGTATTCTTTCACGGTAACCTATTGAACGATCCACACTTGAAAGAGAGTCAGATCGACAAGTTTCGTGAGAATATCGGTATGGTATTTCAACACTTCAACTTATTTCCAAATAAAACAGTGCTAGGGAACATCATGTTAGCTCCCGTCAAACGACATAAAATGACAAAAGAACAAGCGCAAGAAAAAGCAGAACAACTGCTTAATAAAGTGGGCTTGATTGACAAGAAAGATGCCTATCCTAACCAATTATCGGGTGGTCAAAAACAACGGGTAGCCATTGCAAGAGCCTTAGCCATGGAACCAGATGTCATGCTTTTCGATGAACCAACTAGTGCCCTTGACCCAGAAATGGTCAAAGAAGTCCTTCTAGTTATCCAAGATCTCGCAAAAAGTCATCTCACAACCGTTATCGTCACTCATGAAATGAATTTTGCTAAACACGTAGCTTCCCGAGTTATTTTTGTTGATGAAGGTGTCATCGTAGAAGAAGGCACCCCCGAAGAACTCTTCAATCATCCAAAACATGACCGTACGAAGGCTTTCTTAGACCAAATCAATTACTAAATCATTAGTTTACGCATTACTTAAAATCAAAAATCAAAGGAGTCTCTAAAACCATGACTAAACGTAACTCTCTCACAGTTCTCTTCACTCTCATACCGCTTCTACTACTGACTTTACTGTTAGGTGCTTGTTCCAGTAACAATTCTTCTACGAATGACTCGGCCGATAGCCCAGATAAACTAGCACAAATCAAAGAAGCTAAAAAACTAGTTGTAGGTACCTCACCTGACTACCCACCAATGGAATTCTACATTCTGAATGACGATGGTGAGAAAGAAATCGTTGGGAGTGATATTTCCTTAGCACAAGCAATCGCCGATGAAATTGGTGTAGAACTTGAAATCAAACCAACCGATTTCAATGGGGTTTTGGCTAACGTTCAAACCGGATCAGTTGATTTAGGAATCACAGGATTTTCTTACACTGAAGAACGTGCAGAAGCAATGGATCTTTCAGATGGCTATCAACAAGAAACCGAGGATGGTTATCAAGGAATCCTGGTGACGAAAGAAACAGCCGCAAAATACAAGACCTTAGACGAATTAAAAGAAGCTGATCTAGCTGTCGGAGCACAAGGTGGTTCCATTCAAACTGAGCTTGCTACCCACATCACTTCAGCCACAAATATTAAACAATACGGCACAAATGACGATGCGATTCTTGCTCTGAATGCTGGAGATATCGGTGCAGTTGCTGTTTTGACATCAGCTGTTGAACCCGTTCTAGCATCATTCCCAGATTTAACAATCTTGCCACAAGACGAATTTGATTTGGATCCTGACAATCTCTATGGCACTAACGTTGTTGGTATTCCAAAAGAAGAAGGAAACGAAAGCTTGATCGAACTTGTCAATAAAGTCATCAAGGAAAACCAAGACAATGGTAATATTGAAAAATGGAAACAAGAGGCCATTGAACAATCCACTAACGCCATTGAAGAATAAGGATTGCATTAACAGCATTAAAAGCTTCAGCAGTATCAACGACTACTTTCCATTCATTGCCTCTACCTATCACACTGAACTCTGATACTACCACTCAAACCATTAGGATGTTGACCCAATGACAACAAAAGCTAAATCATTCTTATCACTCTTTCCCATTCTATTACTTCTCTTCTTTCTGTTTGGCTGCTCTAACAGTAGCGATGCTTCAGATAAATCAGCTGGAGCTGTTGATTCTGCTCCAGACGTCTTAGCGGACATCAAAGCATCCGGGAAACTCGTTGTTGGGACTTCTCCAGGATTTCCACCTTTAGAGTTCTATGTTCTAGATGAAAACGGCGATAAACAAATCGCTGGAAGTGACCTTGATCTCGCACAAGCTATTGCTGATGAAATTGGTGTGGATCTAGAGATTAAGGCTACCGATTTTAATGGTGTCCTAGCAAATATTCAAGCAGGATCGATTGATCTTGGTATTTCCGGACTCTCTTACTCCAAAGAACGGGCAGAGGTCATGGGTCTCTCTGATGGCTATCAACAAGAAACATCTAACGGCTATCAAGGTTTAGTTGTCTCTAAAGAAACAGCGGCAAAATATTCTTCTTTGGATGAGTTAAAAGAAGCAGAATTAACGGTAGGAGTCCAAGGTGGATCGATTCAACATGAGTTAGCATCAACCATCACTTCAGTTCCTAATATCAAACAATACTCACAAATCGATGATGCCATTCTTGCACTCAATGCAGGTGATATCGATGCAGTAGCCGTTTTGACGACAGCCGTCGAGCCAACTGTTGCATCCTTCACTAATTTGACGATTCTACCAGAAGACACATTTGGCCTTGATCCTGATAATCTTTATGGCACAAACGTGATTGGTATCCCTAAGAAAGATGGCAATGAAAGCCTCGTCGAGCTAGTTAATAAAGTAATTAAAGACAATATCGAAAATGCCAATATCGATAAATGGAAAGAAGCAGCTGTTAAATTATCAAAAGATGCTATTGAAGAATAAACCGTTATAACGCATATCAAAGAAAAGTTAAAACTCGAAATTGGAGGGTCTATCCATGTCTAAACAATCGAAAATATCTAAACAGTTAAAAAAATACGTTTTGTTCTTACCACTTCTATTACTGTTACTCATCGTAACAAGTGCTTGTTCCAACAATGGTGATACATCTGATGGTTATTCTAATCAAGAAACAGCTGAAGATGACAAATTAGCCGAGATTAAAAAAGCTGGTAAGCTCGTACTAGGGACCTCACCAGACTTTCCACCATTTGAGTTTTATGTCTTAAACGATAGCAACCAAAAGGAAATCGTTGGAAGTGACATCTCACTAGCGCAAGCAATTGCAGATGAAATTGGGGTTGATCTCGAGATCAAAGCAACTGATTTCAATGGGGTCTTGGCTAATATTCAAACGGGTTCCGTAGACCTTGGTATCTCCGGTTTCGCTAAAACTGAGGCTCGGGCTGATGTAATGGATTTCTCTGAAGGCTACCAACAAGAAGTTTCAGATGGCTATCAAGGTATCATTGTTCCTAAAGCAGATGTTGATAAGTACAAAACACTAGATGACTTAAAAAATGCTGAGATAACCATTGGTGCACAAGGCGGCTCGATTCAATATGAGATTGCCCAAAAGCTGACTAGCGAAACAAACATCAAGCAATATGGCACAACAGATGCTGCTATCATGGCTCTTGATTCGGGTGATATCGATGCAGTAACTGTCTCTACTTCTTCTGCGTCACAAGTGATCTCATCATTCCCAGATCTGACCATCTTACCAAAAGACGGCTTTGACCTTGATAGTGATAATGTTTATGGCACTAACGTCGTTGGTTTTCCAAAAGACGACAACAATAAAAGCTTTATTGACTTAGTCAACAAGGTCATCCAAGACAACAAAGGCAATGGTAATATTGAAAAATGGAAAGATGAGGCCAAGGCACAATCCACAGAAGCAATAGACGCTGAATAACCTAAACTACGGGCTCTAGCCATGTGATGAAGCAAGATGACAAGATGAAAGGAAACATGTGAAATGACAACAACTTTAACAGCAAAACAAGCGATCATCGATTCTGTCGAATCTCATATTGATGACTACATGACAATCGTCAAAACATTATACGACAACCCAGAAATTGGTAATCAAGAATTTGAAACAGTCAAAGTTCTTGTGGCCTATCTTGATAAAGTCGGTTTTGAGACCACCTCAGGTTACATCGTCCCTACTGGCTTTAAGGGGGTCTACCACTCTCATAAGCCCGGACCTACCATTGCTGTGATGTGTGAATTCGATGCTCTCCCAGAAGTTGGACATGGGTGTGGTCACAATCTTATCGCTGGTATTGGAATTGCCGCTGGTGTAGCCATCAAGGAAATCATTGATCAATTTGGTGGTACAGTGATTGTTTTAGGAACCCCCGCTGAGGAAAACTTTGGGGGCAAAGTATCGATGGCTAACGCTGGTGTATTTGACGATATCGATGTTGCTATGATGGTTCACCCTGGAAGCAAAAACGGTGTTGGATCAAGATCCAGTGCATTGAACCCAATCAAGTTCCACTTCTATGGTAAAAATGCCCATGGCTGCCATGCTGAACTAGGGAAATCGGCGTTAGATGCCGCTGTCATGAGCTATCTTCAAATCAATCTCTTACGTCAGTTTGTTGCTCCCCATACCTTTATCCACGGTATTATTAAGGATGGTGGCGAAGCTGCAAATGTCATCCCAGGCTATGCTTCTCTAGAATACTATTTTAGAGCACCAACTATGGCCTATGCTAAGCAAGTAACCGAAAAAGCCATTCAAGCAGTCAAAGGTATTTGCGAAGCTAATGGGACAACATTTAAGACAGAAGTTTACGAATGTCCTTATGAAGATACAGTGATCAACTATAAATTAGCTGATTTATTGACCGAAAAATATGAAGAACTAGGCGTTCCTAATATTCAAAAAGTAGATGAAGTAACTGGTGGTTCAACTGATGTTGGAGCAGCTAGCTATAAATGTCCTACCATCCAAGGTTATATCAAAATAGTAGACGATTCAGTGAGTGCACACACGAAAGAAATGGCTGCTGCCACCCTGACCGAACAAGGGAAGAATGGCTTAATAAAAGCCGCAGAAGGTCTCGCCTTAATGGCATTAGATTTACTTGAACACCCAGAAACTTTGGAAGCCGTAAAATTAGAACACGAAGAAAACATCAAGACACTCACAGCCGAATAAGCTGTCATTCTTGAAACAAAACACCGTAGACCCCCTCTACGGTGTTTTGTTTTGATGTCATACGCTCATATAATACTTTGATGTAATTCTCTGATGTAGTACTTTGATGTAATACGCTAATGATGATAGGAATGACATGTCAGCCTTAATCAGTAATTTATAATTTGTATTTCCTAACTTGTCATCAGGGACTTGTCATAGATTCATATAGCGCCATATATCATCTCATAAAGCTAATTAATATCAGAATAAACTTTATTTTGCTAAAATAACCATATAGTAATCATTCACTTCCCTCATAGCCACGCACTGTCGCAATCGCTTTTTGACAAGGAGGAAATTATGATGTTCAAACCTAGCCACTCATCACCCAATCGATTTACTTGGTTATTGCTCGGTGTTTTAGTATTTCTTGTTGGCTGTTCAAAATCTGATGCTCTTGAGACGACTGTCTTTGAATCAAAAGACGGTGGTGTGCAAACCGTTTTGACTTACTACCACTCTGGTGATGACGTCAAAAAACAAACGGCAGACAATGTGATTCCTTATGCCAGCATTCCTGTTGAAACAAAAGAAGAAGCTCAAGAAATTTTGGAGCCATTTGTAACTCAATTTAAAGGGATCAAAGGTATCACCCATGAGATGACCTACAATGATGACCACGCAGTAGAGCACTTGGAAATCGACTATGAAACACTTGATTTTGATAAAGCTAGAAGCTTACCTGGTATGACTTTTGACGAAAACAGTGAAAACGGGATTAGTTTAGAGAAGAGCCGCGATCTTCTCGAACAAAATGGCTATACTGAAAAAACGGAATAGTCTCTTTTGACTTTATTCTAGGTTGAAAGAAAGAGTTATCGGTTATGTCATCATCAGCTCCCGTTAAATAATATTCCTGTTCAACAATACTCACATTTAAATAATACTCACATTCAAATAGGACTCGTGTTCAATACTATAAAATAAAAACGATCTAATAGGAAAATTCCTATTAGGTCGTTTTTTTTAATCATTTCATAGACTTTTATCGTCCACTTTATCGAGTTCTGCTGCGATAGTATGGATAACATCCGTTAATGAGCCTTCTTTAAATGGAGAGACAAGATTAGCTAATTTAACGATCTCAAGGAAAGTCTTGGTCCCACCGACCTTACAAATTTCTAAGTAATCTGACCAAGCGGTATCGTCATGATCAACTAAGGCGCGTTTATAAAATTGGAAGGCGCACACTTGTGCTAAAGTATAGTCAATATAATAGAATGGAGCTCCGAAGATATGTCCTTGACGGAACCACCAACCCCCACGTTCTAATAGATCATTATCATCATAGTCTTTATGTGGATTATACAGCTTCTCTAAACGACGCCATTCAGCTTTACGTTCATCCGGTGTTAATTCTGGGTTCTCATAAACAACATGTTGGAAATGATCCACTAACACCCCATAAGGTAAGAATTGGACGGCACTTCCGAGATGGGCAAACTTGTATTTATCAGTTTGATCACCGAAGAATAAATTCATCCAAGGATAGGTGAAGAATTCCATACTCATAGAATGGATTTCACAACTTTCATACGTTGGGAAGACAATTTCTGGTTGCGTAATCCAACGTGAATTAAAGATTTGGAAGGCATGACCAGCTTCATGGGTCAAGACGTCGACATCCCCTGAAGTCCCATTGAAATTCGCAAAAATAAACGGCGATTTAAATTCTGGGATATAGGTACAGTAACCACCACTATCTTTACCCTCTTTTGCTAAGAGATCAAGAAGGTCATGATCGTACATGAAGTCGATGAATTCACCTGTTTCAGGGGATAATTCATGATACATTTTTTGACCAGACTTAATGATCTCCTCAGGTGTCCCTTTTGGCGTCGCATTCCCATCTAGGAAATTAAGGGGAAGGTCATAATACTTCATGTCCTTTACACCAATACGTTCTGCTTGTCTTTCATATAAACGATTAGCAACTGGTACAACATCTTTTAAGATTTGTTCCCGGTAGGTGCTGACCATTTCTCTGTTGTAGTCAAAACGCATCATATTGTAGTAACTGTATTCTACGTAATCTTTGAAACCCAGTTTTTGAGCGATTTCGTGTCTGATTTTGACTAATTGATCATAAATGTCATCAAAGTCTTTTTCGTGATCTGCAAAGAACTGCCATTGTGCAGTGCTAGCAGAGTGACGAACCTCACGGTCAGTCGATTGGAGATAAGGACCAAATTGAGAAAGATTCAATTTCTTCCCATCATAATCGATTTGAGCACTCGCAATCAGCTTGTTATACGAGCTGCTTACTTCATTTTCTTTTTGAAGTAACGGGATAACCTCAGGGCTGAATGTTTTAAGTTGGTATTCTGCCATTTTGAAAAAGGTTTCAGGTATAACGTCACTCAATTCTTCTTCAAAGCGTGTTTCCAAGATAGCTTTATAATAAGCCGTATTCAATTCTGTATAGAGCGGGCCGTGTTCATCCCAATATGAATTTTCTGCATCATAGAAGGGGTCCCGTGTATCGATTGAATGACGGATCGCTGCAATTTGCGAATTAGAGTCGACTTTTGAAGTCAATGCTTCGTAGGCTTTAACAGCCGCTATAACTTCAGAGGCGTCTTCTGCATGAGTGATTTGGTCTACCAAAAATGTGGCTTCCTTCTTCACCGCTTCATAATCTGGACGTTCATATGGATAATCTGGAAATTTCATTCAGTTCCCACCTTTGTTTTTTTAGTCTAGTTGCTTACTATTATATCACTTCTTCTAAAAACTAGCCTATTAACTTCTCGTTTTTCACTTGTGTTGGATCACTTGTCTTATCTTTAATGGCCATCATGATAATGACCACTGTTCCAATAGCAAATAATGCCCAACTAAGGGTCACGTTCCACATATTACCAATACCTAGGAAGATGAACTGCCCCAGAGGAGCACCAATCAATACGACTGTTCCAAAGACACCATTCACGATTGCCAGTTTGTCTTGTGGAATGGTTTTAAGCATGTAAGCTCCCATCCGCGGATTGAGCTTACCTAGTAAATAACCTGTCGCAAACAGGATTAGAATCATCAGCCAGTTCTGTCTGATCGTCATCATATTTAACGAAAAAGCCAAGAGCAACAGTCCAACCATGCCAACCAACGGGATCAACCCCGTTTTTTTAAAGGGATCACTATTAACTAATGATCCTGCTATGATTCCAATGGAGATTGTCATTCCAATCATAGCAACCGTATTTTCAAAATTAGCGAGCCATAGCTCATGATGGTCCAATAAAGTGATAGTGATCAAGCCATCAAGACTAGCAGATAGAGAGTTAATCACAAAAGCAAATACGAGCACCCTCGCCAAAAAACGATTATCTGTTAGAATACTAAACGTCTCTGTGACACTCGTTTTAAACGAGACGCCTTTACCTGTTCTATCTTTCTTCCCTCCCATTGCCATTTCATTTTGAACGGCTTTATGCGGTTCAGCCGCCGTAAGTATTGTTCTCTCTTTAAAAATTACTGTTGCTGATAACAAGAACATCAAGGCATTGATTATGCCAAACAGACTATAGTTATAGTGGATTAACACAATAGCCCATGCTCCAACTCCTTGAAAAATGATTTGGACGATTGTTTGTGAGGCCGTTTGAAATCCCATAGCAGCATTCAATTCGCTTTCTGGAATAATCTGTTTAAGAAGTGGGAGTTGCAGCCCTCCTGCATAAGAGCCTAGACAATCTGCCGTGACATTGATGACTAGTAAAACAAGAAATAATCCAAAAGTATTGGGTAATAGCACTAATCCAGCTAAGCCCACAAATAAAATAGCTTGTACTAAACGCGTCCATAATAATAACTTCACTTTAGCCTTGGTCTGGTCAGCTGCATAACCCATAACAATCTGCAACAGACTGGGGATAAACATGGTGATTGAGGCGATAGACACCGCTAACTTCTGTGGCGTGATCTGGCTAGCATAAATCACGAACACAATATTGAATAGACTATTTCCGATACCATTTAATACTGCCGCATTGATCAGAGACCGATATGCTTTATTCTTTAAATACTCTTTCATTGATAAGTTCCTCCAAACGGATGTCTCTGTCATGCTGCCACCCGATAACTTTTATGACTCACATTCTATCCGTCCACCCTGGTAAAAAACAGGGACAGCAAGTTGAATTGCACAACTCCTAGTTGTTTTTAACACAATAATTCCCAACTATGAGTTGTTATAATAGCTTATCTGTGTTTATTAGTGTTTAATACTCCTTATTACCACGTTCTACTCTATTAGCACACAATAAACCACCATCATTAGTGCACTCCGTTTTAGTGAATGAGTTATGTTAAGTATACGAAGATCTTGCAGAATCTCTTTAAAAATTCTACTATAGTAGAAAAAAAGCTAAATTGTTAAACCATCGCTTATACTGTAATAGAAAAATAGAATGAGAAGTAAGAGCTCCTAGGGTATTAGGCTAAGACTAAACATAAGAGGTGCATCTATGTATGGAAAATGGTGAGTTGTTTAAACACATTAGACAAGATAAGGGACTAACATTACGACAATTGACAGACGAACAGAATAGTCTGTCATTCATCAGTAAATTTGAAAATGGCGAGCGTGACATCACAATGAGACGTTTTGAGCATCTCCTTGATAAAATCAATGTGACGATAGAGGAATTTTATTTTCTGAAGCACCAGTCCACTGAAGGACAAACAGCCGTGACGTTTTCGCAGTTTCCAGCTTATTTATCAAGTCCTTTCTATAGCTATTTAGATCGCATTCTACATATCAACGCGCAAATCGACTCCATTAATGATCCCGCCGATTTCACTGATCGTTATATGACGGCCAAGAAGCAATTAGAGAAAGTTGCTAGTGAGCTGAAGGCCACTAGTCAATGGCAACGATTTCTACGTTTGTATATTCAATTACTACAACAGATTTATGATATCAATATGGCCAATATTGGCTTTTTGGATAACCTTGACAACCAGCTCTCCGCTACTCAATTTGATATCTTTTTTAAACGGCAGATGGCCGACTTTCGTCAAATTTCGCTTCCAATTGTGAGTTACCTCTACAAAGTAGAGAATTGGAGCATTTACGAAGTGACACTTTTCCGATTTTTCTTATTCACCTTTAGTATGGATACCATTATCCAGTTACTGCCAATTGCTTTGAAAAGAACAACGAAGATGAAAGATTTTACAGTGATGAACGACATGCGTTGTGAGCTGATTTTTTCCGCTGTATCTACCTTTGCCAATTTCAATCAACTGAAAGCCGCAGATGATGTCCTGAGTTTAGCCTATGACACCCTTAACGACTCAAAAGATCTCCTAAATAGTAACCAACTCGTATTTTACAACGGGTGGATAGATATCTTAAAAGGCCACAAAAAAACTGGCACTAAAAAGTGCCAGTCTGCCATTACTATTTTTGCTGCTCTCAATCAACCTAAACTTGCCAAAAGCTATCAGAATATGCTGAAACAGATTCTACTAAAAAGTCAAAACAAATCTTTTTCCACCTATTTTTCTTAAGCTTCATATTACACTTTTTCTTGGTTCAAAATTCTCATCAGCTCTTGCTTGAGTGCCCCATGCTTAGTAGCATTGTAGGCGTAACGCTCATCCGTCCAATGATTAGGAGAATAGAGCCATACCGGTTTTTGTAGTAAATCACCTGGCTCTGTGTCATAACGGGGAAATACATGTGCATGGAGAAAGTGGTCTGTATTCCCTAAAATATCATAATTGACTCTTAGGGGATCACAAACAGTTATAATAGCATCCCCCAGGATCGTCATATCCCTGAGAAAGCGTGTCCGCTCTTCAAGTGGTAAGTCGTTTAACGAGTTAACTTCCATCTTCGGTAACAACACGCAATAGCCCGGTAAGAACTGTGTATCTCCCAATACAGCATAGCCACCACTTAACTCTGCTAATACCATGGGGTTGGCCCCATTGATGGCAGATTGGATACGATTTTGACGCCAATCCGTCATTTCTTCTTACCTGAAGCATCATGACGAGCTTGTTGATTCTTATTTTTCTTGGCATCATTCTGCCCATCACTACTTTGAGTGGTATCATTGAACAAATCATCTAGCGTATCATCACTCAAGAATTGCCCTAGTCCTTTAGCCAATTCTTTGGTTTGTCTTAAGACAAAGTCCTTTTCTTCTAAAGCCATAGCTGCAACGCTCCCTTCCTAATGCAATCATTATTCGACTGCTTTCCCCTTCCGTTTAACACTATAGGTGATTAAACTGAACACTAATAGTGCTATCACGATAATTGTAATCCCTCTAACGTGATCTCCCCTAAAGATAGCATCGCCACCAAATGCGTAAACAAAAGATGTTGGTGCAACCCCTAAAACCATACTGAGGAATATTTCGCCTTTCGTCAATTGTGACTGCGTCGCAATAAAATTGACAATGATAGCTGGGAAGAGAGGCACAATGTAACCTAGCGTCAACCCTATAAACGGGTGATGCATCTCCTTGATACGATTGACCATCGAAAATCGTTTTTGAAACTTGTCAGACAACCCTATTTTAGACAAAATGACAATCAGAGTTGTATTCCCTAAAACATTGGATGTCACATTCAGCAGAAATCCGATGAGCGGGCCATAACAAAGACCCATAAGAATGCAGACAACGACATTTGAAATACCTGGAATACTGCACATCGTTGCCGCTAATAACACGAGCATGATTGCTGAGCGCACCCCATGTCGTCTGATTACTTCAGTAAACGTATCTTCAGAAGCAGTTCGATCTAGCAACAGTTTGAAATCTGGTAAAAATTCTTGAAAACTAAAATAGAGTATCGTGAGAAATAAGATGATCCCTATAGCTAATAGTAGTCGTTTTGGATGCTTCATGTTTTGTTACCTTTCTAAACCGCTCTATCAGCGTTATTAATAATCACTATTATTCTTGCCAAATCCTCTATTAGTTTTATCACTATCCTCAGAGACTAATAAGAAGCTAATAAGCACGAGCAATCCAAACTGTCTGAACGGCAGGTTTACCGGAGACGATATCCACTGATTTTTTCATTGGTGGGTTGTAGGGAATATTGCGAATCGTGAACCCGGTTGCTTCTTTGATAGCCGCTTCTGTCTCATCGCTGCCATCCCAACCAATCAGTGCCCAACCAGCTGGGATATCTTGTTCTTTTGCCGCTTCAATATGATCTTCTAATTGTTGTAAGGTATCGATATCATAATGCTCATTTTCTTTTCGATAGGCCCTAGCTGTTTCTAGAAGCCTTTTTTGCATCTTAGGTAACCCTTCAGCTACATAGCTAGAAAGATCAGCTAGTTTCACTGCTTCTTTATCAGCTAGATCACGCCATTTGACCATGACTTGTTGGTTTTTCATATCCCTTGGGCCAAATTCGATTCGCAATGGTACACCTTTCAGTTCCCATTCATTGAACTTGAATCCGGGAGTATTATCACTATCGTCGAGTGTGACACGATAGCCTAATTCTTTCAGCTCTTGAGCGATCAATTGTAATTGTTCGACGATCTCAGGCTTCTTTTGCCATGGTCCAACCGGCAAGAGTACAATTTGAGTTGGTGCTACGGATGGTGGTAGAACTAGCCCTTGATCATCCCCATGTGTCATAATTAAAGATCCAATCAAGCGAGTTGAGACACCCCAAGATGTTGTGTGAGCATAAACATGTTCATTAGCTTCATTTAAGAAACGAATATCAAATGCCTCAGCAAATTTAGTCCCCATATAATGACTGGTCCCAGCTTGAACAGCTTTCCCATCCTTCATCATTGCTTCGATTGAGTAAGTGTTCATAGCACCTGCAAACCGTTCACTTGGCGTTTTTTCACCTTCGTAAACTGGGACAGCTAAAACATTTTCAACGACTTCTTGGTAAATATCCAGCATCCGTTGCGTCCGTTCTTTCGCCTCTTCTGCCGATTGATGAGCGGTATGCCCCTCTTGCCAAAGGAACTCAGAGGTTCTTAAAAATGGTAATGTCTTCTTTTCCCAACGAAAAACATTCGCCCATTGGTTGATTTCATAAGGAAGATCTCGATAAGACTGTATCCAATCGCTAAATTCTGTTCCAATCATCGTCTCAGAAGTAGGTCTAAGTGCCAAACGCTCTTCTAAAATTTCCCCAGCAGCTTCTGTGACCCATGGTAACTCAGGACTAAATCCTTCAATATGCTCCTTTTCTTTTGAAAAGAAAGATTCAGGAATTAGCATTGGAAAATAAGCATTGCGAATGCCTTCTTCTTTAAACCGTTTATTGAAGGCCTCTTGTATATGCTCCCAAATCTCGTAGCCATCTGGTTTAAAGATGATACAACCTCTCACTGGAGAATAAGACATCAAATCTGCTTGTTGAATCGTTTGTAAATACCATTTCGAGAAATCTTCACGTTGCGAAATATCCATTATAATACCCCTTCAGTTCACTGATTTATTCTTTATTATTACTGATTCATTCTGATTTATTCTTATTTATTGTAAGTTATTTTAAGCGACACTACAACTTTATTTAGACAAAGCTAACGTTATTAGAGACTTAAACCGTTATCATATTGTTTAAACAAGCGAGAGTTGATTAGGTAGCGAACCTCATACTTTACAGCCAATTTATATAAGAACGATTCCAAGTCATCATCGTCAGGCGTCACTTGTTCTAAAAGCTTTTTATAGCAATTGCGTTCTTCTGCTGTAGCAAGCTTTTTGAAATAACCCCAAACATGTTGATAAGTAGTCACAAGCGTCTTTCGTGTCGGTTTTTTCTGACGATTAGACGCCAATATTTTTATAAATTCTGAGCTCTTGGAATCAGACCATTCATTATCACTAAATAATTGTCTGAGAGCATTATAATCTTGTTGTGATCGAGACATGACCAGATACTTGTTCTCCGCCCATAAGTGTTGTGCCACCTCGATGGTTAGCATCAAAGCCACTTCCTCTCTTATTCCTGTAGCAAAAAAGAGAATGCGACTGTGTCTCATTCTCTTTATAATTACTTTTTTAACCCCAGTAACTAATCATTATCAATTGGTTTCATGGTTGGGAAGAGTAACACATCTCTGATGGATGGGGTATCTGTCAACAGCATGACTAACCGATCAACTCCGATTCCAAGGCCTCCCGTAGGTGGCAACCCATATTCCAAGGTTTCAATGAAATCTTCATCATAAGGATGCGTCTCATCGTTCCCAGCATCTTTTTCTTTTACTTGTTCAGCGAAACGTTTCCGTTGATCAATAGGGTCTGTTAATTCAGTAAATGCATTAGCATACTCATGACGCATGATAAACAATTCAAAGCGATCAGAAAAACGTGGATCCGCCTCATCTGTAAATGCTAACGGAGAGACAACTTTTGGATGACCATACACAAAGGTAGGTTCAGTAATCGTGTCTTCCACTAATTGCTCAAAAGCCTCGTTAACGACATGGCCATAGGTCATATCGTCTTTGACTTCGACATGATGCGAGCGAGCTAGGCTACGAGCCTCTTCATCACTCATATGTGGCCAAAAATCAGCCCCGGACACTTCCTTGATCAAATCAACGATGTGCGCACGACGCCATTCAACACCTAGATCAAAACTGACGCCTTCATAAGTCACTTTTGTCGTCCCTAAAACGTTTTTGGCAACATCTCTAATCAACCCTTCAGTCAGATCCATCACATCATGGTAGTCTGAAAAGGCAGTATACACTTCAACTGTCGTAAACTCAGGATTATGGGTGGTATCCATTCCTTCATTACGGAAATTTCTCCCAATTTCATAGACACGTTCAAAACCACCCACAACTAAGCGTTTCAAATGAAGCTCAGTTGCGATCCGAAGATACATATCGATATCCAAAGCATTGTGGTGAGTGACAAATGGCTTAGCAGCCGCACCACCCGCTAATGTTTGAAGGATTGGTGTTTCTACTTCAATATAGCCTCTTTGATCTAAATAATGACGAATCTCACTAATAATACGTGTTCTCTTTAAGAAACGGTCACGACTATCATCATTCATCAGAAGGTCTAGATAACGTTGACGGTATTTTTGTTCCACATTCGTCAAGCCGTGATATTTATCTGGTAATGGGTGGAGAGATTTTGTTTGGTGGACAACTTTCTCAGCTTTTACAGTCAACTCACCAGTGTTGGTGACCATTAACGTTCCAACAACTCCTAGAATATCGCCAATATCAGCTTGTTTAAAGATATCGTAGTTCTCTTCTCCAACTTCATCTTTACGGACGTAGATTTGGATTTGCCCTTCTCTATCTTTTAAATTCGCAAAACCGACTTTCCCTTTTCCACGTTTGGTCATCATTCGACCACCGATTGCTACTTCAATAGGGTCTTTCTCGGCAAAGGACTCTTTTGTTTCATTGCCATATTGTTTTTTGATGTCAGCTGATAAATGGGTCCGCTTAAAGCTATTGCCAAAAGGATTGATCCCTTTCGCTTTCAAAGCTTCCATTTTCTCCCGGCGAACCTGTAACTGATCGTTTAACTCTTCTTGAACCACACTTTCTCCTCCTCCAAAACTCTTTCATGCTAATAATGACAATCTTTGCCTTAAAAATCAAGTTAAATCACAGTTCTCCATCTTTATCATCTTGATCTTCAGCAATGTCATCTATGCGAGCATTGTCTTCATCAACTTCTTGTTCTATTTTAGTGATTTTAGCTGTTATGTCATCGATCATGGCCTGTAATTCATCTACATCAAAAAAGTATTTCTTATTACAGAAGTGACAAACTACTTCAGCTCCATGGTCTTCATCGATCATAGCTTTTAATTCAGCTCTTCCAAGCGACTTGAGTCCTGTAGCAAAGCGCTCTTTACTACAATGACACTTGAATTGAATAGGTTCTTGACTAAGGACTTGGTAATTTTCTTCACCAAACAATGCTGTCAAGATATCTTCCGGAGTTGCTCCCTTATCCATTAGTTGCGAAATTTGTGGCAAGGTAGCCAATCTCTTTTCTAGTATTTCTAATGTTTCCTCACTAGCTCCTGGCATCACTTGGACCATGAATCCGCCTGCCGTTCTGATCGTGTCATCCGTATCTACTAGAACAGATAATCCGATTGCACCATTAATTTGTTCTGAAACGGCCATATAATAGGTGAAATCTGCTCCGAGTTCTCCATCAACAATTGGGATTTGTCCTGTAAAAGGCTCTTTTAAGCCTAGATCTTTGATGACAGTGATTGTTCCTTCTGTCCCTACAACTGCTCGTACATTTATTTTGCCAGCTTCTGTTGGGGGCAAGACAACTCTTGGATTTGAGATATAACCCTTTACGTCTCCATTAGCTTTGGCAGTGGTGAAGATCTTACCTCCCAATCCGTCTCCGTTGACTTGGATGCTAATTTCGTCGTCCCCTTTAAGATTTTTGGCAAACATCACATTAGCAATCAATGTTCTACCTAAAGCGGCTGATGAAGCACTCCATGTGTCATGCATCTCATGGGCTGTTTCAACTGTTTTAGTAGCATCGACTGCGAATGCTCTGATTTCACCATTAAATGCTAATGCCTTGATTAAATAATCTGTCATACTTCTCCTCTTTTCATTGTAAACTTGTTCTTTGTTTATTGGTCCTTGTTCAATCGTTAAAAAATGAGGCCGGCTTTTGCACCGAACCTCATTTTATGATTGATTCAACTTCTATTGCTCTTTCTATGCATCTTGTTCTTGCTCATACAACTAGTCATTTGACTCATCATTTGACTGATTTTCTTCATCTATCGCTGTCTCTTTGGATTCAGTGTTATCACTTGGAGCAGTATCATCAGGTGTTTCCGTTTGATCTACTTCATCACTCGTGGATTCACTATCACCACTTTGTTCTTCTTCGCGACGTTTCTTTTCACGTTCTTCACGCGCTTTTTTAGCTTCTTCGTAGGTTTGTGCTTTTACTTCATGAGGATATTCTTCATTGTTTTCACGGTCAGTTGGCATCAAGCCGCTTTCAAACAAGCTCTTGATTGATTTTGCATCGAGTGTTTCATACTCAAGCAACTTGTTAGCAATCAAGTCAAGTTGTTCACGGTGACTTGCTAAAATCGTCCGCGCTTTTTCTTGGGCTTCATTCATAATGCAACGAATCTCGTTATCGATTTCGTATGCCACTTGATCAGAATACGTCTTGGTTTGTCCATAGTCGCGTCCAACAAATACTTGATGGTTACCTTCATATTGGACAGCTCCCAATTTATCTGTCATCCCATACTCAGTGACCATTGAGCGAACGAGTCCAGTTGCTTGTTCAAAGTCATTGCTGGCACCAGTAGTTTGTGTATTAAACACTAACTCTTCAGCAGCACGTCCCCCTAATAGACCGACAACTTGTTCAAACAAATCTTTGCGTGTCATCAAGAAACGATCTTCTTTCGGCAACATGATAGCATATCCACCTGCACGTCCACGCGGAACGATAGTTACTTTATGGACAATACGTGCATCACTTAATACGAGACCACAAATGGTATGACCTGCTTCATGGAAAGCCACCATTCGGCGTTCTGTTTTGCTGATGACACGGTCACGTTTAGCAGGTCCAGCAATAACACGATCTTCAGCTTCGTCGACATCAAGTGCATCGATTTGTTTTTTATTCATACGAGCTGCTAACAAAGCTGCTTCGTTCAGTAAGTTTTCAAGATCGGCACCAGAGAATCCTGGCGTTTGTTGAGCCACAACTTTCAAATCAACATCAGGTGCTAATTTCTTATTACGAGCATGCACTTTAAGAATCGCTTCACGACCCTTGACATCTGGGCGTCCAACTAATATTTGACGGTCAAAACGACCTGGCCTCAATAGGGCTGGGTCTAATACATCTGAACGGTTTGTCGCAGCAATGACAATAACTCCTTCATTACCAGAGAACCCATCCATTTCAACCAGTAATTGGTTCAGGGTTTGTTCACGTTCATCGTGACCGCCACCCATACCAGCACCACGTTGACGACCAACTGCATCTATTTCATCAATAAAGATGATAGACGGTGCGTTCTTCTTAGCATTTTCAAATAAGTCACGTACACGGCTTGCACCGACACCCACGAACATTTCTACGAACTCTGAACCAGAGATCGAGAAAAATGGTACGCCAGCTTCACCGGCAACAGCTTTAGCTAGTAAGGTTTTACCAGTACCAGGAGGTCCCTCTAACAAGACACCAGCTGGAATCCTTGCACCCAGTGCCGTAAATTTACGTGGATCCTTCAAAAATTCGACAACTTCTACTAATTCTTGTTTCTCTTCTTCAGCTCCGGCTACATCTGAGAATCTAACTTTTATCTTTTCTTTTGAGACATCTTTAGCTTTTGTTTTACCAAAGCTCATTGGGCCCTTTGCCCCTTGACCAGATGAACTCATCATAGAATAGATGAAAAATCCGATGATCAGAAAAGGTACAAGATTTAAAATCAAAGTCCACCATAGTCCTGATTGACTTTCTTGTAACGCAATCACTTCTGTGTTGCTTTTCTTCGCTAACTCGGTAATTTGACTCAATGTGCCATCGTTGGTCAACACACGTGCTTCAAAGTTTTTGCTCTTTGTAGAACGTGTATCAAAAATCGACAGATTATTTGAGGTATCCTCATCAGTTGTACCACTTGGTGCTTTAGGTTCGTCAAACTCACCTGTAACAGTGTAGGCACCCGAATCAAATTGCAGAGAGAACTTCTCTACCTCGCCCTTTTCTAGGCTTTGCATGAATTCACTACTTGAAATCTCGTTGACTTGATTGCCTAATGACCCTGTAAAGAGTTGCACTAAATACATGATAGCAAGCAATACCATCAAGAATCCTATGCCATTACGAATAATATTGTTTTTTTTCATTGTTACCCCCTGGAACTTTATCAATTTACCTATTACTGATTAACTCCTAATCAGTCATTTGTTAGGTAGTTGGGTGCATCATCATCTACTAATTATGGTTTGCGTGCTTCGATCAACTAGTAACTATCGAGAATTGACTGATAGCATTATTATCTATCGAATGATAACGAAAGCTCATACTATGATCAGCAAAGAGAAAAAATGCACTTACGCAACCCTTATCATAACATACTTGATGATTTTTAAACTATAAATTTGCTTTAATTTGCGAGCAAATCAGCTTAATCTTGATAGACTTCCTCTTTTAAAACACCAATGTAGGGTAAATTGCGATATTTTTGCTTGAAATCCAAACCATAGCCCACAACAAACTCATTGGGAACTTTAAGTCCAACATAGTCAGCCTCTAATCCAAATTCGCGACGTTCAGGTTTATCCAACAATGTCACGATTTTAACAGACTTAGCATTTCGGTAATTCATTAGGGCCACTAAATGATGTAAGGTGCGGCCTGTATCGATGATATCCTCAACGATAATCACGTCACGACCAGATACGGATTGATCCAGATCCTTCACTATCTTGACCTCACCAGAAGACTCAAATGAATCACCATATGAGTCAACATCCATGAAATCGATATCTAGCTTAACATCCATAAAGCGAACGAGATCTGTCATGAAAAACGCTGCTCCTTTTAAAATACAGATAGCTAGTGGTTCTTTATCCTTATAATCTACCGTAAGCTGTTCCCCTAGATGTTTAATTTGTTCCTTTATCTGATCTTCTGTTACTAGTACTTTCTTAATATCTTCTGCTAGCATGCCAATACCCCTTTGTTATTATAATTGTTAGATGTAATGCTATAATACGATTATTTGCCTAACTTGTGACTGTTAACTTTCTATTTAAGGGCACGCCCTTAATCCAACTTATCCTTTAGTTAACCTCATTTGATTGTTAGTGACTAGCTTCATTCTCTGAACTCTCTGTTTTGACGAGACTGATAGCAATATAGTCACGCTCACCAAGTGTGGGATCGACGGTATTAAGATGATCCAAAATACCGATAACGTTTGCGTCACTGTCGACCACTAGCCATGCTTCGTCTCTTACCTCATTTGATATTTTATGGTTGATAAACCAGCGATTGACTTTTTGATGAAAGCTTTTCTTGGCTTGAAAGAAGAGTTGGTCTCCTGGCTTACGATGACGAACAGTAAGTGGCCAGTTAATCAAATCATTCGGATAAATCAATTGTGTTTCAATCATACCTTTAGTTGTCCGTGAATTCAACGATAGTCGCGTGATTTTTACACTAAGATTCCCTGTTAGGTTATAGCTTCCAAAAGACTGGCAATCTACTCTTGCAAACCCTTCTTGTTGAGCAGCAATATCGAAACTTTTAGTAGCAGTTTGTTGCGGTTTTAGCTCCTTTTCAATAGCGTTACCACTCACTTTACTACTAGTCACTTTACTATTAAGGTTACCAGTAGAGTTACCAGTAGACTTGCTACACGGTAATAACTCAAAAACGACGATCTCGTACCTTTTAATGACTTGCCAGCGTCCATTAAGAGAAAGGGTTCCTTGCGCAGTCGTTTTGCTCCTAATCAACTGGCTGATAGCCTGAGTCTGCTTTCGGGAAAGATCTATCCCATAACGGGTCTGCGCTTCATCAGCCAACGCTTGCCAAAACAAACGTTCTTCATAAACTGATAACTCAGTAATGACATTCGTATCAATCTCGATTGCCCTTGCTCCAGTTTCTTTCTGTTCAACAGAAATAGGATGAAATAGGCAACTTTTTTGGATAATATTCGCCATTATCGGTCGTACGATTTGCTCGGCTGCTTCAATGTCTCCCATTACCGTCGTAACAGACTGCGGCGCTTGTTGAAAGCGTTCTGTTATCGCTGGCAGTAGGCTGTTTCTAACCCAGTTACGTGCATAAATTATGTCATTATTGGTTTCATCTTCCCAAATCGGCAAATGTTGTTGCTTTGCATACTCTTCTAACTGTTTTTTGGGGATGTCACGAAAGGGTCTGATGATTGGCACTCCCAGATCTATGCTCATGTGCGGCATACCGCTCAACCCTTTTAAAGAACTTTTCCGAAACAGTTTGAGGAAAAACGTCTCCACTTGGTCATCCAAGTGGTGAGCAGTCACTAAAGCAGCATGCTTCTCCTTTGCGATTTGCGTCAAAAATTCATACCGTGCCTCTCGGGCGCCTTGCTCACCAGGACTTGGTGTCTCCCACTCTCCAACGATCACCTGCTGACCTCTTTCCTGCCAGTACGCCACAATTTCATTGGCTTGCCTCGTACTTGTCGGTCTGAGGTGATGATCAAAATGAGCCAGTATAATAGTTTGCGGTAACGAGAGCGAGAATAGAAAATCCGACAAAGTCATGGAATCTACCCCTCCAGATAATGCCACGACTAGCACTTCTTCTTTCAGATCTAATAAAGCATCTCTATTGACCTTCTGCTGCAACCCTTCTTTGTTGTTTCTAACGACCACTGATCATCCCTCCTCTTTTTCAAATTCCGACAGTTCAAAATCCTAAACAATTTCTATACCTACATAGATTTAAAACATAAATAGATTTAAAACATAAATAGATTTAAAACATAATAGGTTTAAAACATAATAGGTTTAAACTCAAAAACGAGAATAAGACGATTACCGTCCTATCCCCGTTTTAATTGTTTCTAATCTTTCTTAAACACACTAGATGTCCCCCATCAAAACGATTTAGAGTAGCAACAACTGTTAGTTTCGACGACCGCCACGTCCACCGCGTTTTCCTTCGGTGTTCTTTTTCAAAGAAGACAATCGTTCGTCGCTGTCTTTTAAGAAGTCGCTCATCAATGAGTCAAAGTCTTTGCCCTTACCACTTGTCGGGGTATTGCTTTTCTTTGTAAATGATGGTTTATGAAAACTTTTCCTAGGTTCTTTTGGTTGAGTATTGGTAACCGCTTTACGAATCGATAAACTGATTTTACCATCATCTGCAATTTTCAATACTTTGACTGTTACTGTGTCACCAACGCTTAACACATCATGGATATCTTTGACGAACGAATCAGATACTTCGCTGATATGAACTAATCCCGAAGTCCCCTTTTCGAGCTCGACAAAGGCACCAAATTTGGTAAGACCGGTTATTTTCCCTGTTACAATTTGACCCACTTCAATTGACATATAAAAAGCGTTCCTCCTTAATAAAATCAACTATCCCGCTTTATTTAGATCGTTGATCTTTTTACTCTTTATTAGTGCTTGTGTCCTTAGCGTCTGGTAATTGGAAGATCAACTCATTTGGTTCACTGAAAAAATATTTCTTCCGAGCGATTTTCAGAACATACTCGTCATTTTTCAACTGAGAAACCTCTTTATCTAATGAATCATTTTCTGTCGTCAACGTTTCTATCTCATCTGTTTGAGTCGACATATCGCGTTGAAGTGTCAATGATTCGTGATAGTTGCCCACTATATGAAAAATCATCACTGCCAACCATAAAAGCATGATCACTATAATAAACTTTGTGCCATACGAAAGACGGTATTTGACTATCCGAGAACTAGTCGCATCATTTGACTTAAACTTTGTGATGTTTTCAGTTTTTCTAGCCATAAAATCCCCTCATTTCATATTGGTATCTACTGTGAATTATAGCAATAATCAAATTGAAATGTCTATCTTATTTCATAATTAATTGCTATCACTTGGTTTATTCTCTTGACTAATGATGTCATAGAGTTGTTCTGCCTCATCTTTTTTAGTCGTTTCTCTAATATCATTCACCTTAACCGTCATCGTTTGGTTACCAAAGCGAATCGTAATTTTATCGCCTGGCGTAACCTTTGTTCCTGCTTTAGCGACCTGATCATTGACGCTCACACGACCTTGATCAACAACTTCCTTAGCGACGGTTCGCCTTTTGATGATACGACTGACCTTTAAAAACTTATCTATTCTCATTTACTTGACTCTCCCTTATTCATACTAACCGATCAACACCTATTGGCACTATCACCTATTAGCTATTAGCTCTGTCATCTATTATCATTATATTATAAATAACGTTCTGTGACACTAACCATGCTATTCCGTCATATATTCTGACCCTGGCTACTATTGCTCCGTTATCGCTCAGTGCTATTTTCTGACTGAAAGAGCTGATAAATCTTCGAACCGAATGGAATCAATTCCCATTCAAATTGGCTTAACCATCTTGTTTTTGCAAGCAAAATCAGACCTATGCTCGCCCCAATTATGGCTTGTAACAATAGCACGCTGGCAGCAATAAATCGTGATTCTCCGATACCAAGTACGTTGAATACGTAGGGTATAGCTAAAGAACCCAGACTCATAGCCACTATAATGACGCCAAACCATAAGAGATTTCTTAGCTTTAGGGGCTTGGCTAGCGTTTTGAGTACAGGAATCAACACACTTATTGCAACAACTGAAACCACTAGAGTTGTTCCAATCGAACTGCCTAAAATTCCATATCGAGCTGTTAAAACACGATTTGTTGCTAGTTTCAGTAACAATCCTACAGACAAGGCCAGCATGGCAGGTCTAAATTGTTTCTTCCCTTGTTGGATAGCCTGACACGCAATCAAAATACCATATGGTAGCATCAGCAAAGCAAACCATCTCAGTTCAGTCGTTCCAGAGCGATCCTTGAACAGAAACTGATTCAATGCTGGCATCACTATGATGATTCCCACCGTAATAAACGTTGAGAAAATACCACAAACTTTTAAGAGAGATAAACTAATTTCATTAAAGCGATCGGTATCTCGTTCGACAAACCATTTTCTTAATAATGGCATATACGCAGTTGTGATACTTGTTGCAAATACGACCCCTACTTGGACGATAGGTTGGCCTCGATCATAATATCCTTTCACAACTTTGGCGCTTGTGGCACTCATTCCATTGTCAAGTAACCCTTTATAAACAGTGAATGCATCTACTAATTGCAATAACACGAGAAAAGCCGCTAATAAAAGGTAGACAGACCCTTCATGGTAAAATCGTTTGACCAACGACCCTATGGTATGCCACTTGTTGTGTTCTCTCTCATTTGGTGAGGAACTGCTTTGTCTAGTTGTTTTATTTTGCCACTTCCGCTTAACACGTCTCAAATTAACGATGTTTCTCAGATCGACTCTGTCCAGATAGAAAACAAGCAAAACACCTAAAGCGACTAGGGCAGCTAGCCATGAACTGTTCATTAGCACACCAATGATATGATAGAGATCGCCAGTAATTGAAGCTGCAACGATCAAAATGATACTCACTCTAGCAAGTTGTTCCATTAATTGAGACCACGCTGTAGGTCTTAAATCAAAGTTAGCCTGAGATACTCCTCGTAAAATCACTAGACTTGGGATGAGAAGGAAAAACCAGCTCACAGAGCGAATGATCGGTTGCAACAACTCATCTCCCATCCCCTGGGCAATAAAGTCGGCGCCAAGATAAAGGCTCAAAAATCCAAAAACACCCAGTATGCTAAATAATAGATAGGCTGACTTAATCACGCTTATCTTTTGCTCATCGTCTTCCTGCTCTACTATAACTGATGCTAAAAAAACTGGTAGGCTAGTCAATGCCATTATTTGAGCTACTCCATAAATAGGGTAGATTTGTTGATAAATATAGAAGCCCTTATCACCCACACTATTTTGCAATGGAATTCGATATATAGCACTCAAGACTTTGACGACAAATGAAATAATCGTGAGCGTCATCGCACCTTGGGTCAGATCATTCTTTTTCTTCATCGCTCTCACCACTTATAACAGACGCTGTTTCCTTTAAAAAAAGCTTGAGTTGCGTTAATAACTGATCAGGATAGAGTTTCTTTGGTCTAAATAAAATAATGAGTTTTTGCCCATCTTGGGTTACTTGTGCTTTCATTGTCGTAGCATTGAGACATTCAAATAGCTTCACACCGCCAACTTTTTGGCTTGCTTTATCAGTAAAAACAAGTCTAACGGTATCTGTTTGTTGCTTGATCTCAGTGATGCCACTCAATATTGCCAAATATCTGATCAAGCCAATTTCCACTAAATTAGCCACAGCATCCGGAAACTCACCAAATCGATCGATCAAATCATCTTGTATCTCACGGTAATCACCTTCGGAAGCAATTTGTCTGATCCGTTTATAGAACTCTACCTTTTGGTGCTCATCTGCTAAATAGTCATCTGGCAAATACGCCTCCACCGAAAGGTCAATCTCGATATTTGCCAACGAATGGTCCGTTTTAACTTCTCCTTTACGTTTAGCGACTGCCTCATTTAGCATTTGAGTATACAAATCGTACCCGACTGAATCGATAAATCCATGCTGTTGTTTTCCTAGTAGATTCCCTGCTCCACGAATAGCAAGATCTCGCATTGCAATTTTGAATCCTGAGCCAAGGTCTGTAAATTCTCGCATCGTTTGTAGTCTTTGTTCTCCAACCTCGGTAAGTGACTTATTAGGATTATACATCAGATAGCTATAGGCTAAGCGGTTAGTCCGGCCGACCCGTCCTCTCAACTGATAGAGTTGCGATAAACCAAAGCGGTCAGCTTGCTCAATAAACAAGGTGTTAACATTTGGCATGTCAACGCCTGTCTCAATAATAGTGGTTGTCACGATGGCGTCCAAACGGCGTTCTAAGAAAGCCATCAACACATCTTCTAGTTCATGCTCTCCCATTTGACCATGGGCAATCCCAACATTAGCAGTAGGAACCAATTGTCTAATCATTTCAGCTTTTTGATGGATCGTCTCTACCCGATTTGAAAGATAGAAGACCTGTCCTCCACGAGCCATTTCACGCTCAATACCATCTCTAATAACAATAGGATTTTGAGCCATTACATAGGTTTGGATTGGATAACGATTTGCTGGTGGCGTTTCAATCACTGAGAGATCACGCACACCAAGCATTGACATATGCAATGTCCGCGGAATAGGTGTAGCTGTCAACGTCAATACATCTACTTGCGACCGTAATGATTTTAACCGTTCTTTATGTTTTACCCCAAACCGTTGTTCTTCATCAACGACTAATAGTCCAAGATCAAGGAATGACACATCCTTACTCAATAACCGGTGCGTCCCAATTACAATATCGATGCTTCCTTTTCTTAGACCTTCAATTGTTTCTTTTTGTTGAGCCTTGGTCCTGAACCGACTCAACAGTCCAATTTCAAATGGATAATCTCTGAAACGGTCTGTAAATGTTTCAAAGTGTTGCTCCGCTAAAATCGTTGTTGGTACTAAGATAGCAGCTTGTTTACCGTCCATCAGACATTTGAAGATTGCCCGCATTGCAACCTCTGTTTTCCCGTAGCCAACATCACCGACTAATAAGCGATCCATTGGCTGTTCCTTCTCCATATCAGCTTTGATTTCTCTAATACTTCTTAACTGGTCTTCTGTCTCTTGATAACCAAAAGCATTCTCGAAATCTTGCTGCTCAGGTGTATCTGGACTAAAGGCAAAACCCTTCTCAGCCTGTCTCTTGGCATAGAGATCAATCAGATCATCAGCGATGTCTTCAATTTTTGCCGCTACTTTTGCTTTAGTTTTAGCCCAATCAGTGCCACCTAATTTGTTGATTTTAGGCACCTTCGCTTCTGAGGAAACGTATTTTTGAACAAGATTTAATTGATCAACCGGAACGAAAAGATTGCCCCCGTCCTTATAATTTATTGCTACATACTGTTTATGAATGCCACTTATTTCAAGTGTCTTAATTCCTTTATAGACCCCAATACCATGATTGACATGCACCACATAGTCGCCTTTTTTTAGCTCATTATAGCTTTTTAATCGTTCGGCGTTAGGAAGATTTTGGGATTGTTTTCGCCTCCGAGTCAACTTATTGAATAATTCTTTTTCTGTAATAACAGCCAATCGGTCAGACGGAAGCTCAAACCCACTACTTAATGGTTCAGCTACAATCTGCAATTGTCCCGTCGCAATCTCGCCTTTATCTGAATAAGCATAGTCGATTGAAAAGTCATTTAGTGTTTGTTCTAATTTCTTTTGTTGCGTCTTGTCAGGAACACAGATGATCACAGTTGTTTCCCGTGCTGTCCATCGCTCTACTTCTTGTTTCAAGAGTGGCATTTGTGAGAAGAAAGGTGTCATCGGTCGATACTGGATATTTTCTATAGCGTCAAATTTTAGCCGTCCAAGACCTCTTTGGATAGCTGAAATAAAGGTTTGAGGATTAGGCAAGTCTAATAATGCTTGCTTACCATTAACGGTAAAACGCTGATTAGGCAATACTTCTCCTAATACGACTTGTTCACTAATCCAAAGTGCGGCTTCTTCTTCATATCTCACAATCGACTCATTGATACGGGCATAGTCCTCTACAATCACTACGTTGGAACGATCAAAGTAAGCAGTTACGGGAACCAAGTGTTTGTAAAAATACTCAATATAGTAACGCGCATTGAGTGGCAGCTCACCTTCCGATAGCTGGTCAATTATAGCCTCAAAATGATCTGTTTGAGTCGTACGGACTTCTTCATCTTTGATCTTGCCAACACTACTCTTTAGATCCTTTTGTAAGGCAGTTGCGACAGCTTCAAATTGGTCTTTAGGATATAGCCATTCATCAGCCGGCCAAATTGTTATGTTATCAATATTCTCATGTGATTGTTGGGTGTCTGCATCGAATAATCTAATTGAATCAATCTCGGTATCAAAAAAGTCGATTCTCACAGGGTTCTCACTAGTTAACGGAAAAACATCGACGATGCTCCCACGTCTTGCATACTCTCCCGGACGACTGATCATCGTTTGAGGCTCATATCCCATGTTGACTAAATCAGTGACCAAGCTATCCAAACTGTCGACCTCTTCGCCAACACTCAAATATCTGACATGATCGCGCCATATTTTAGGAGGTAATAACGGTTTTAATAGCCCACTGACTGGGATAAAGACAATCCCTTTTTGTTGCGTCAACAATTGCGATAAAGCTTGCAAGCGTTCCATCAATAAATCGTTTGAGGCAATAGCCATTTCAGCTGCTAATGTTTCCTCAGCTGAAAAGATAGTGGTCATCATATCATCTGATACCAATAGATCGCAAGATTCTTTCAATTGCGTCGCAGCCAATCGGTTAGGAGTGACCACAATGACCGGAGAATCGTCTTTTTCTGCAAGACAAACAAGACTCAGCGCTTCCGCTGACCCCTGTAAACCTGTCATTAAATGTCGTTTAGGCTTGTTGGCTTGATCAAGCCATTTTTTGAGACTAGGAGCCTCGGAAATCGCCTTTAATATAGTTTTCATAATACCTTCCTTATTCACAACTGTATTATTTCTGACCAGCATAACCTGGTCAAGTCTTTCAAAAATAAGTGCATTTTGTTCTTTCTAAGTGATTTTTAGTTCTTACTTAGTGTTTTTTAGTTCTTTCTAAGAGATTTTTACGTGCTTTTTTAAAACAACAAACACAAAACAGCAACAGACGTCAAAAGCCACTAGCTTAAAAAGCATAGTGGTATTAACGATGACGTCATTATGTTCTTGTACTCTTTTCATTGAATACATCTATATAAATACATTTATTACATACATCTATTGAATACATCTATTGAATTAGAAACTTCTAATAGCGTGCTATTACAGTATACCTTATTCAAGGTGATTTGGGCATAGCGTTTAAAAATCATTTGCGCCTCATTCGAGCGTCTGCTCATACAGGATATCAAACGTATTACTTATGATTGAATCGAGACATCGTTTCAGCAAAGGTATGCCCTGCTATCCAATAATCGATGGCATCAACAGCTTCATCAATCGTTTGATCCAGTTTGATCTGTTCCTCTTTTGAAAACCCTGATAGCACGTGATTAATGACCGTGTGTCCTTTAATCGGATGACCAATTCCAATCTTGATGCGTTTGATTTCTGTCGTACCCAGACGGGCGATAATATGTTTCATCCCATTGTGTCCACCAGCAGATCCCTTGGTGCGTAATCTCAGAGATGCTACGTCGAGATCCATATCATCATAGACTACTAGCAGATCATCTATTGGGACTGTGTAATAATCAACAATCGCACTAACTGCATCTCCGGATAGATTCATAAACGTTTGAGGTTTGACCACTAACAACTTCTCTGTACCTATAAATGTTTCGGCATACTGTGATAGCTGTTTATCGATTGTCAAACAAACACCGTTCTTTGCTGCCCAACGATCAATTGTCATAAAACCAACATTATGCCTATTATTCTCGTATTTTTTCCCTGGGTTACCAAGACCCACTATCATCTTTACCATTTTATGCCACCTATCTGAAACCGTTTTACAACACTAGTACAGGCGTTTTATCTGTACTAGTCTCATGTTTAGTTTTCGTTGTATTATTCACTTGAATACGCTTTACTATTTAAAGTCATATACAATTATTGTCCTACAGTTAGTCTACAAATAGCGACTAAAACGCTCAGCACGAAATCACTTACATAAATTTATTAGTGAAAAATTGTGCATTCTGCTTCGTTTACTGTTATAATGTGACTGTATTATTTTAACACAAATTGAGAGGAGAATTTCGTTATGGCTTATGTTCCAAAGAAAAATCAAAAAGTAATTTTAGTCGGTGATGGCGCTGTTGGATCTAGTTACGCTTTTGCATTAGTTTTAGAGGGAATAGCTCAAGAAGTTGGGATTATCGATATCGCGAAAGACAAGACTGAAGGGGATGCGATTGACCTTTCACATGCCTTAGCATTCAATGCTCCTAAAAAAATCTACTCCGCAGACTATGCTGACTGTAAAGATGCTGATATCGTCACAATTACTGCAGGTGCAGCCCAAAAACCAGGTGAAACACGCTTGGATTTAGTTGGTAAAAACTTACGCATTTTCAAATCAATTATTTCAGATATCATGGCAAGTGGTTTTGATGGGATTTTCTTGATTGCATCTAACCCTGTCGATATTTTAACATATGCAACGTGGAAATTTTCTGGTTTACCTAAAGAACGTGTTATTGGATCAGGAACATCATTGGATACAGCTCGTTTCCGTCAAACTTTAGCTCAAATGGTTGGCGTTGACGCTCGTAACGTCCACAGTTACATCATGGGTGAACATGGTGATACAGAATTCCCAGTTTGGTCTTTAGCTAACGTTGGTGGATTACCTATCCACGAATGGGTTGCACGTCACCCTGAAGTCGATGAAGAAGAAATGGTAAAATTATTCTTCAAGGTTCGTGACGCTGCTTATGAAATCATTGAAAAGAAAGGCGCTACTTTCTACGGAATCGCTGCTGCATTATCACGCATCACTCGTGCTATCTTCGATGATGAGCATGCTATACTACCACTTTCAGTATACCTTGACGGACAATATGATCAAGAAGACATCTATATTGGAGTACCAGCTGTTGTTGGACGTAATGGTATTACTCAAATTATCGACGTACCTCTAGCAGATTCTGAAAAAGAAAAAATGGCACATTCAGCTAAAGTATTGAAAGATACCCTGAACAAAGCATTCGCAGACCTAGAAGCCGAATAACTAAGGGTTTGTTCAATAAGCGCTTAACTTCGAGCCATAAGGCAAGATAATCAGAGATGAATCAATGGGCTATGACAACAGTGATTGTCATAGCCCATTTTTGTGTCTTAAAAACATATTTTTTCTGTATCAACAACATATAGACGACCGGTATTACATGCATTACATACTTTTCCAATAGTACTTACTCCACCAAAAGCACTTGCTTTAGTCATTATAATCACTTTGCTTATGGAGGATACATCTACTTCACTCTAGAGATACTCTAGGGAGAGTATTAATCGATCATTTAAATTGTTCGGAGAATAAAGGACTAACAGACCGATTTTCATGAACTCGGCGAATGGCTTCTGCCATTAATGGAGCTACTGTAACTTGACGAAGTTTTTCAATATGTTTTTCTTCGCTAATTTGGATAGAATCTGTCACAATAACTTCTTTGATCACTGAACGTGTCAGGCGTTCTGGCGCAGGTCCAGAGAGAATAGCATGTGTGCAACAAACATAAACATCTTTTGCACCATAGTCTTTCAATGCTTGAGCTGCTAATGTTATTGTTCCAGCTGTAT
>OMJG01000142.1_pt1 | contig 52911 bp, 46 predicted proteins | sample 1646431 | NCBI WGS metagenome assembly OMJG01 (sample SAMN03771674, study PRJEB25209) | food metagenome | isolation source: Cotija cheese | place: Mexico:Jalisco,Michoacan | collected 2011-12-12 | reverse complement strand
CTTTCAGGAAATGAGAGGTTGCTTTTTTGTGTGCGATTAAATTTGATAAAAGTAGATTGGTAATAAAACGGAGTAAAGTTTCCAATATTTTAATATAAATTAGTTGTATTAAAAATCCAATTGGATAAATGAAATTCAATAGTGTGTTTTTTAAATTTTGCAAAATCAAAAATTATGCAATGTTATGATTGGTATCATTAATAAACTATTAAAAAAATAAAATAATTTTAAAAAAACGAGTTTGCATAAGGGGAAAATGGTATAATTAACTCATGTAATATACTGTTTAATGTCTCTAGTTAAGTGTAGCCGATCCAGTGTTATTATAATAATCTATGATTTTGTTCGCGCAAGATTGCCTAGAGTCTGATTCGACCTTGAAATTACTCACTCATACTATTTCCTCAGGCGTCAGCACTTTACAAAATCATTATAAATTTCCGATTTTATACAAAAGATGCTGTCGGTTAATTTAATTAATCATCACAAAAATCAAATTAACGGGGTTCAATAAGTATAAATTTATAATATGCCTCAAATAACTCTACCATTAAATATTGAAGTATTGATTCCAGAAAATGATATTGCACATTATGTGAATCAAATTGTCGAGTCTATACCTAATGAAGAATTCTACGAATTTAAACCCTCACGAGGTGCATCTTCTTATCATCCTAAGTTAATGTTAAAGATTATTCTTTATTCTTATACACAATCTATTTTTTCTGGAAGAAGGATAGAAAGCTTTCTTAAAGATAGTATACGTATGATGTGGTTGGCACAGAATCAAACACCTTCTTACAGAACAATAAATCGCTTTAGAATTAATCCAATCATGGATAAATTACTCCAATCATTGTTTATAAACTTTAGAACTCAATTAGTGGAACTTAATCTCATTGATGAAGATAGTATTTACATAGATGGTACTAAAATTGAAGCAAGTGCTAACAAGTATACATTTGTGTGGAGAAAAAACACAGAAAGATATAACAGTAAAGTAATTGAACAATCTAAAGAAATATATCGAAATGCGATTATTAATGAAGTAATTCCAGAATTAAATGAAGAACAAAACGATGAAATTTCTATTGATACATTGAAAGATTTAGAAGATGCATTAGAACAAAAAATCGAAGATTTAAATGATGAGATTTCTAACACAGAAGCTGTAAAAGAACGAAAAGTATTACGTACAAAAAGAAGCGAGTTAAATAAGACTAAAAAATCTTTAAGTGACAATATAGACAGACAGGTTAAGTATAAAAAACAATTAGAAATATTAGGTGAAAGAAATAGCTATTCCAAAACTGATCATGATGCAACTTTCATGAGAATGAAGGATGATCATATGATGAATGGCCAATTGAAACCAGGTTATAATTTACAAATCGCTACAAATTCACAGTTTGTTTTATCATATGATATTTTTCCAAATCCTACAGATACTAGAACTTTAATCCCATTTTTAAATAACATCAAAAATAACTATTTTAATTTACCTGAGTACATTGTTGCAGATGCTGGTTATGGTAGTGAAGAGAACTATAAAAATGTAATAGATTCATTTAATCGAACGCCGCTCATAACATACAGTATGTATTTAAAAGAACAAACGAAGAAATATAAAGAAAATGAATTTAATACTCAAAATTGGACTTACGATGAAATTAGAGATGAGTTCATATGTCCTGACAATCGTAGATTGCCATTTAAGAGATATGCTTACCGAATAGATAAGTATAATTACCAACGTGATTTTAAATTATACGAATGTGAAAACTGTAGTAATTGTGCTTTATTTAACTTATGTAGAAATAATGCATATCAATCTACAAATAAAAAAATTATGAAAAATAATGTATGGGAATACTTCAAATATATGACACAAAACTTGCTTTCAAATCCTGAAACTGAAAAAATCTACAAACAAAGAAAGATAGATGTGGAACCAGTTTTTGGATATTTGAAGGCTATTTTGGGTTTCACTCGTATGTCATTACGAGGAAAATCCAAAGTAAAACGCGAACTTGGAATTGCCTTAATGGCAACAAATATAAGAAAAATGGTAGCTCTAAGAGCTACCAAAAATACTTTAAAAATGAAATACAGTGGAAATTCAATTTTATTAATGAATTTCCACTGTATTTTTACTTTCTAGAACATTTCTGTCCCAGCCTCTTTATTTATTTTGAACTAGAAAGTTTATCTAATTATTGCCACTTGGTGGTGCGGTGCTTGTACCACTGGATGGCTTGCTATTGCTGTTTGAACTACTATTATTGCTGCTTGATTTATAAGACCAAGCTTCTTTAGAATTTTTAGATACACGTTCTTTAGGTTTAACTTTTGATGATGTGTTTGTATCAATTGCTTGTCCTAGTCGTTTTAATACGTAGTCAGAATTAATATCTTTATTCGAAGTATCGACTTTGTCAGATATTAATGTAGAAGATTTAGATTCACCACTGCTACAGCTTCCTGTAGAATTTGTGTATTGGCAAATTGTGTCTTCTTTAACTGTGCTAGGTCTAGAGAATTCACTATCGTATCCTAATTTTTCTCTATCTGTAGAAGATAATGCATTAACCATATCTCTCCACATAAATAATTGATAATGACTTTCTTCATCAAATGTTATTGGTTGGTCATAACCCATCCAAATACCTAGTGTAACTTTCGGTGTATAGCCTACAAACAAGCTATCTTTAGCATCTTGTGATGTACCTGTTTTACCAGCCCAGTTACCGTCAAATGAATTCTTAATTTGATAACCTGAACCGTCATCAAGTACACCTTCTAAAATACTTGTTGTTAAATATGTTGTTGATTCACTAAAGATACGTTTAGGATCTTTTTTGTGTTGATAAATCACTTCACCATCTCGTGATTTAATAGATTCAATCATATAACTTTCATTATATTCACCTTTATTAGCTAAAGTACTGTAACCATTCACATCTTGTTCTAACGTGAAGTCTGCTGTACCGAGTGTTAAGGCTAAACCATCTTGGATATCTTTAGGTACGGTCATACCCATTTTATTTAAGTTTTCCCATGGTTTGTAGTCTTGAACATTGCTATACAATCTTAAAGTACTTAAGTTTAAAGAGTTTCTTAATGCATAATCTGCTGTTACTGGTCCAAATTCTCTTCTATCGTAGTTATCAGGAGAATATCCTTGGAAGTCGAATTTTTTATCCAGTAGGGCAGTGTTTGGTGTGATTAATCCATTTTCAAATGCTGGTGCATATGTGAGTAATGGTTTCATTGTTGAACCTGGTGAACGTTTAGCACTTGTTGCGTGATTGATTTGTGATTTTTCGTAATCTCTACCACCAACGAACGCTAGAATTTTACCAGATTGATTTTCTTTTAATAATGCACCGACTTCATGTTGGAACTCTTTAGAAGCTTTTTTACCTTCACTGTTTGTATAACTTGCTTCTCTATCCCAAGAGTAGCTACCAGAATTATCTTTAACTTCTTGAAGTTTATCGTACATATCTTTTTCAATCGTTGTATCTACACGATAACCTTCAGTTCGCATAGCTTGATTAGCTTTTTCAGTATATTTCGTCATAAGAACTGGCGTTTGATCAAGCTCTTTCTTAGAAATATTATCTTCTTTAGCTAAGTGATATTTAAGAATATCAACAGTACGTTTTTCAACTTCTTCCGTTAAGAATGGATATTTCTGATTAGGTTCTTCAACTTTATCAACAAATGATTTCTTGATGTCGAATTTTAATGCTTCATCGTATTCTTTTTTCGTAATTTTTTCTTCTTGATACATTCTCTTCAGAACATAGTGTTGACGATTGATACCGTATTTCAAGGATTCATCATCTTTCAAATCACCATTCGGTAAGAAAGGTGTGTATGTGTAAGGATTCTGTGGTAATCCAGCAAGATACGCAGATTGTGCGATGTTTAAATTCTTAGCTGATTTACCAAATACACCTTGAGCAGCGGCTTCAATACCTGCTATATTAGAACCATTTGAATTTCTACCGAATGAAACGACGTTTAAGTAACTATCAATAATTTCTTCTTTTGATAAGTTCTTTTCAACATTCATTGAAAGTAGCATTTCTTTTGCTTTACGTTCAAATGATGTTTCATTAGTTAAAAGTTGGTTCTTAACAAGTTGTTGCGTTAATGTACTCCCGCCAGAAGAATTAGCACTACCAAGTACTTCTTGTACTGATGCTCTTATAAAAGCTTTAGGTACAATACCATTATGGTTGTAGAAGTCTTCATCTTCTGTTGATATAAGTGCATTTTTAACATTTTTACTTATGTCTTTCCCTTTAATAACATCCCTTTGGACATCACTTTTTAATCGACCAAGTGACTCTCCAGAACCAAAATAAACAGATGTGCTTTCTGTCATTGAATAAAGTTGTTGCTTCATTTCTTTTTTAGACATTACTTTTTCATCTTTGACAAGTCCTGCGAAGTATCCGCCACCAATACCCAATCCTAAAGCTAATAATAAACAACTAATAAATACAATAATGAAAAATAAATTGCTTATTACATTGTATGTAGTATGGAATATGAGTTTTGGGGACCATTTTGTTTCTTTAAAAGTATTTTTATATTTCTTACTTGAACGATTAAATTGTTCTTTAAGTTTGTTTTTAGACTGATTTGAACTCAAATTTTTACCTCCAATCTAATCATCAATATTATAACATATATGTTTAGTGTTGACTTTTAAAAAAGTTAGCATTATACTTTGTAATTAATTGCATAAGATAATGAACTAAAGGAGAAGTAGTGATTATTTTCTTTTTAAGAGAGTCAGTGGTGCTGCGAACTGATAAAGTGATAATGATGAATACACCTTTATAACAACAAGTTCAACGTTTTTAATGTACGTAACATTAAAGAGTGATGATGTATGAATTTACGTCATAAGTATGGTGGTACCGTGTATTCAAGCACCCTTACATTTTTTGTGAGGGTGCTTTTTTATATTCTATTTTAGAGGAGGAAAATATAATGACAAATGAACTTTTAGAAGATTTAAAATGGAGAGGTTTAATTTATCAACAAACTGATGAACAAGAAATTGAAGACTTATTAAATAGAGAGTCAGTTAAAATATATTGTGGTGCAGATCCTACAGCTGATAGTTTGCACATTGGACATTTATTACCATATTTAACACTACGTCGTTTCCAAAATCATGGTCATACACCAATCGTCTTAGTCGGTGGTGGTACAGGTATGATTGGTGACCCATCAGGACGTTCAGAAGAAAGAAAATTACAAACTGATGAACAAGTTGAAGCTAATGTTAGAGGAATCATGAATCAAATGCATAAAATATTTGATTTTGAAGGTGAAGACTCAGCGATTCTTGTTAACAATAAAGATTGGTTAAAAGAAATAGACTTAATTTCATTCTTAAGAGATTACGCTAAACATGTGGGTGTAAACTACATGTTAGCGAAAGATTCTGTTAAGACGAGATTAGAAACAGGTATTTCATACACTGAGTTTACATACATGATTTTACAAGCCATTGATTTCGGATACTTAAACCGTAATTACGATTGTAAAATGCAAATTGGTGGTTCAGACCAATGGGGTAACATCACGACAGGATTAGATTTAATGAGAAGAATGTACGGTGACACTGAAGCTTACGGTTTCACAATACCACTTGTTACAAAAGCAGATGGTAAAAAATTCGGTAAATCTGAATCAGGTACTGTATGGTTAGATAGAAGTAAAACGTCAGCTTACGAGTTATACCAATTCTGGATTAACTCACAAGACGCTGATGTTGTGAAATACTTAAAATACTTTACTTTCCTTGATAGACAAGAAATTGAAAGACTAGAAAAAACAGTTGAAGAAGCACCTCACTTAAGAGAAGCTCAAAAAATATTAGCTGAAGAAATGCTTCGCTTTATACATGGTGAAGAAGCTGTAGAAGAAGCTAAAAGAATTACAGATGCACTATTTAAAGGCGATATTAAATCATTAACAAAATCAGAAATCGTAGAAGGTTTTAAAGATGTGCCAACAGCTGAAGTAAGTTCTGAAACTGTACAACTTGTTGACTTTATTATTGAAGCAGGTGTTTCTCCTTCAAAACGACAAGCACGTGAAGATATCACAAATGGTGCAATTTACTTAAACGGTGAACGTGTACAAGATGTTAACCATGTGATTTCAAGCGAAGAAAAAATAGATGACGAATTTACAATTGTTAGAAGAGGTAAGAAGAAATACACAATGGTTAAATACGTTTAATATTTATGAGTTATATGGGCTGAGGCAACGATGTTTGTCTCAGTCTTTTTTCGCATGCATATGGTATTTATTGTATAATAAAGAAGACCATTTATTTATAAAAAGAAAGGGAGACATTTAATGAAAAAATATTTAGGACCAATTATTGTTGTTGTAGCAGTAATTGTTATTATTGGCTTATTTATGATCGGTCCATACAATAGATTAGTTGGACTTGAAGAAGAAGCGGATAAGTCGTTATCTAATATTGATAATCAGCTTCAAAGACGTGTTGACTTAATTCCTAACTTAGTTGATACAGTTAAAGGTTATACGAAACACGAAGAAAAGGTGTTCAAAGATGTATCAGATGCACGTAGTAAATTAGCAGGTGCGAATACGCCAGAAGAAAAAGCAGAAGCAAATGGTGAAGTTAATAGTGCGTTAAGTCGTTTACTTGCTATCAGTGAAAATTATCCAGATTTAAAAGCAGATAAGCAATTTACAGGATTAAGAGACGAATTAGCTGGTACTGAGAATAGAATTGCAGTAGCTAGAAAAGATTATAATGAATCTATTAATGAATATAATCAAGCTACTCGTAGATTCCCATCTAGTATCGTAGCAGGATTGTTTAATTTTGATAAGAAAGAATATTTCCAAGCCAAGGGTGAAGCTAAAGATGCACCAAAAGTTGACTTTGGCGGAGACGAATCTTAATGAAATCAATGTTTAAACGATTTTGTGTCTTGCTTATTGTTAGCTTTTTTTCACTAAGTTATGTCGTACATGCAGCTGATGATAAATTTCCTAAGTTAGAACAGCCTGTATTTGTACAAGATCATGCTAAATTAATGACTGATCAAGATAAAGACAAAATTAATCAAAAAGGTCAAAAATTACAAGATGGAACAGATGCAGATATCTTGTTAATGACGATGAAATCAATAGGTCAAACACCTCGCCAAGATTATGCGTTAGAAGCGGGACGACACTATAAAGTTGGCGACCAAAAGCATAATCGAGGCATTGTTATCCTTTTAAATATGGATAACGGTAATGAGAACAATAATAGAGGTATTGATATAGCAGTTGGAGATGGACTTGAGGGTGTCCTCAACGACTCTAAAGTTGGGGAATTGATTGATTCTAAATTCATGCCTTATCAAAAGAAAGCTTCTCAAACTAAAGATAGTAAAAAAGCAAACGCTTATTACAGTCAAGGTTTAACAAATTTATATGATGCAGTGTGGGATGAAGTAGCTAAGAGTTACGGATACGATGGTAAGAAGTTCACTGAAGACGAACCACAAAGTAGTGGATTAGGAAAAATACCATTTATCATCTTTATCATATTTATTATTGTATTCTTCATCATCTACTTTAAAAATGGAGGCGGTAGACCTCCAAGAGGTGGAAATAGAAGAGGTACAAGACGCGGTATGACTGGACCATTTATCTTTGGAGGTTCATCAGGTAGTTCAGGTGGCGGATTCTCCGGAGGTGGCTTCGGCGGAGGAGGCGGCTTCTCTGGCGGCGGCGCAGGTAGAGGATTTTAGTTTGAAATATGTATATAGAAAAAGCATGCAACTCGATATGAGTTGCATGCTTTTTTGAATTAGTTTTGTTCTTTCAATGTGATTTTTGTTGTATGTGTTTTACCGTCTCTAATATATTTGATTGTGATTTTGTCACCTGGTTTTTTCTCATTGTAGATATAATTTTTAATATCAGAAACGTCTGATACATCTTTATCATCTACTTTAGTGATGACATCATCTTTTTTAAGTCCGTTGTCTGCTTTTTTATCTACTTCAGAAATGTAAACACCTTTATCTGTTGTGAGATTTAATTCTTTCTTGTATTGGTTTGGTATATCATCTATTGAGATCATGCTGATACCGATATAAGGTCGTGTTACTTTACCGTCATCCATTATATCTTTAATGATATTGTTTACTTCATTACTTGGTATTGCAAAACCGATACCTTCTACATCTGATCTTGAAATTTTCATTGAGTTAATTCCGATAAGGTTACCGTTTAAGTCGATTAATGCGCCACCTGAGTTACCTGGGTTTATGGCAGCATCTGTTTGAATTACTGTTGCTTCTGTAACACCTTGAGAAGTTTGTACATTCATCGTACGTTCTTCTGAAGAAATAATACCTTGAGTCACACTGTTTGCAAATTCTACACCTAATGGGTTACCTAAAGCAAATACTGTTTCACCAGCTTTAACTTTAGATGAATCTGCGAATTTAATTGGTTCAATATTATAATTACCTTCTATTTTTAATACTGCTAAGTCTGTCATAACATCTGTACCGACAAGTTTGGCTTTTACTGATTTATCATTATGAAGGCGAACTTCTATTTCATTTGCACCTTCTATAACATGGTTGTTCGTTACGATGTAAGTACTATTACCATTAGATTGATAAATCACGCCTGTACCTGTTCCCGTTTCTTCTGAATCACCAGATCCGTCTGAATCCTCAGAATTGTTACCACCGAAAAATGATTCTAGTCCGCTTGCTTTTTGTTTGTTAATAACGCCTACAATTGAAGGTGAAACATCTTCAATCATTTTAGAAACGGATTTGTTACTTGATTTATTATCTTTAATATTGCCACCTTTTTCATTAGCTGGTGCTTTTGTAATATTTGCTTCATCATTATAATTGCTAAACACATCTACTATTTTAGTCCCGCCGATATATAAGGCGAGTATTAAGACCGCACCTAAAATACCAGAAATAAATGGGATAAGACAACTTTGATACCAAGGGATTTTATTTTTTTGTTTGTAATAGTAACCATTTGAAGTTGTCTTATTAATATTTTGTTGATCCTCATTTTGATTTTGATCCATTGTATTGCCTCCTTAAACACTGTCCATAAAATAATTATTATAGAAATTCCTTTAAAAAGCTAATGATATGGTCGTTTTAAATTGTTACAATATTTTGTATGAAAACTTGTTACGTAAGTACGACAATGATAGAATATGTATATCATTAAGAAGAGAGTGGTCATTAAATGTATAAATTTGCGAGTACAGTTTTACATACTATTTTTCAAAAATTCGGGAAACAAATTGTAGAAATCAACAAAGAAAAAGTTCCTGATGAACCTTATATTGTTACGTGTACACATACAGGATATGTAGAAGTTATCATGTTAGCTTTAAGTTTATATCCAACAGAAATTAATTATATGGCTAAAAAGGAATTATTTTCGAAAGACTGGTCAGATAAGTTCTTTCATTCATTGAATGCATTTCCAGTTGATAGAGAAAAACCAGGTCCAAGTACTTTAAAAATACCTGTTAAATTATTAAATCAAGGTAAAAGTGTTGGAATTTTTCCATCTGGTCATAGAGCAGAAACAGGAGAAGCACCATTAAAAAGAGGGGCTGCAACGATTGCTGTATTAAGTAATAAACCAATTGTACCAGCCGCTTTTGAAGGACCTAAACAAGTTAAATCAATTTTTGTGTTTAGACAAAAGTCATTTATTAAATTTGGAGATCCGATTGATCCAAACGACTTTCCAAGTGATATGAAGAAAAGTGAAAAAATCGCTAAAATTATGACTTTATTAGAAGAAAGAACGAATACTTTACAAAAAGAAGTGACGTATATCGCTCAGAAATCTAGACAAAAATAACATTATAAAATCTTACAAGCGACCATTTGCTTGTAAGATTTTTTTGTATTTTAAACTAAAACGTTTTCATTTATCTTATGCTGTAATACTACTGTATTCAGTAATAATCTATGCTAAAATTATAATCAGAATGTTCAAAAAATGGAGGCATAATATGAAACAAGTATTATTTGATGTAGACGGTGTTTTTTTAAGTGAAGAAAGATGTTTTGATGTTTCTGCTTTAACAGTTTATGAAATTTTACATAGTGAGGCTTTTTTAAACTTAAAAGGAACAGTAGACATAGAAACATTAGACGAACAAGATATTAAACAAATTAGAAAAGACATATTTATTGATGATCAAATTCTGAATCAACTTAAGTCTTTAGGTTTGAATTCTAACTGGGATATGCTTTTTATTGTGATTAGTATACATTTAATTGAATTGTTAAAGCAATCAAAAGCTACAAATCTTGACTTGAGTAACATTAACTTTGACGACAATACTTTGAAAAATTATGCTCAACAAATAGTAGGTAAAGAGATAAATATAGAAACACCTCGTCGATTTTTATCTAAAGCGACTTCCGGTAAAGAAAATATTTATCATGATCTTATCGCTTTTGCACAAGAAGAACTAAATGTAGAAGATGCTTCAATTTTTGAACTGAAAAGTAAGTTCTGGGATGTAGCACAAGAAGTATATCAAGAATGGTACTTAGGTACTGAATTATATCAAGAAGTTGAACACAAGACACCTCGTACAACTTTTAAAAATGGTTATATAAAAGAAGAAGTAGTGTTAGCTGATGTGGATGAAGTAACACTATTGCTAGAAGATTTGAAAGCAGCTGGATATCAAATTGGTATTGCTACAGGTAGACCAAGAACAGAAACAATCGTTCCATTTGAAACAATCGGTTGGTTAAAACAATTTGATGAATTCCATATTGGAACAGCATCAGAAGTGCTTAAAGCAGAAACAACATATCCAGAATGTAAACCACTCGGTAAACCAAATCCATTTAGCTACTTAATAGCGAATGGTGGTAATGACCCAGAGAACTATTTAACTTATATTAAAGAACAAGAACAAGTGTTTAGTGAGCAAGATATATATATAGTAGGTGATTCATTAGCTGATTTATTGAGTGCACAAAAAACAGGTGCAACATTTATAGGCACACTCACTGGATTAAAAGGTCAGTCAGCAAGAGCAGAGCTAGAAGATTATCATGCTGATTATATTGTAGATAACGTATTAGATATTAGAAACGTATTATTATAAATTGATAATCCCACAAATCATCAAAGATTTGTGGGATTTTTTGATGAATAAAATTTTTATAAGATTTCATTACAATATTTACTTACAAATATTGTATAATAGAAGTGTGGAAAAATTATAAAAAGCAAATGGGGGTTGGAATAATGTATATTGATATTTTACTTAAAAATCATGATGCTGATAGAAAGCACTTTATAAGGCAAACTGGATTCTTTCATAAGAAAATTTCTAAACTCAATAAGCAAGATCCTAATTCGTATAGTGATGATTTAATAAAAGAGATTGCACAATTTCTTAATTTAAGCTATGACAGTACTAGAAATGAATTAGTGCAAATTAAAGAAAAGGGGACACTTTATAAAGCACAAACTGTCGAAGAATTAAAGATTGTGATTTATACGAGTCCTAAAGAATTTATAGTGAGTAAAGAGGTCTATAGTTTGATTAATGATATTAAGCAATCTGATATATCTCATGATCAGCAATATATGAAAGATGTATCCCAAACTGTTTTAACGTCATTTATTTTATGGATTGTAGGGAAAGTGAAAAGTATTGGTAAATCATCTGAAGAAAAATTGATTAATGATTTAAGGTTACATATCTTAACGTGCTATGATATTCATGAAATGAATAACAATCGAGCAAGACTCGTACTTAAAGCATTTGTTAGTTAAATATGCATAATAAAAACCACGTGTTAGCATTGATCTAACGCGTGGTTTATTGTTTATAGTTGTTTATTTAGTTCGACTTTTTTAATGCTTTGGAAGCCATCAATAGCAAATAAGTCATCTATTGTTTCATCTGAAGCTTCATCATCTATTGATAATATCATTAAAGCTTCTCCACCGATTGAATGTCTACCTAAGTGCATTGAAGCAATATTAATGCCGTGTTCTCCTAAGATTTGTCCCATTTTACCTACGATACCTGGTCTGTCATTATGATGGATAAGTAACATATGTTTTTCTGGTTTGAAATCTACAGGATAGTCATTGATTCTTACGATACGAGGTCCATAACCATTTAATACAGTTGAACCGATTTTAATAGAATGATCTTTGTTCACTAATTCTAATTCAATATAGTTGCTGAAACCATATTTTTTACTATTTTTTTCGATTTGATACGTTACACCTTGTTCATTTAATAATACGAGTGCATTGATTAAATTAACATGGTCACCTAAGTCTTGTTGTAAGACACCCATAACAAGTTGTCTTGTAATTAAACTTGTATCATCTAATGCAATTTCACCATGATATTTAATTTTTAATTCTCTTGGGCCTTTTTCAAATAGTTGGATACCAACTTCTCCAGTTGTTCTACTTAATTCTACAAATGGTCTTAGTTCTGCTTCAACTTCACCAGACATTTGTGGTGCGTTTACAGCGTGTAAGACGTTATTATTTTCAAAGATATCGATGATTTCATTTGCAACAGATACTGCAACTTTTTCTTGAGCTTCGATAGTTGAAGCTCCAAGATGGGGTGTTACGATTATTTTTTTATGTTGCGTAAGTGGTGTGTTATTTGCTGGTTCTTCAGTAAATACGTCTAGAGCAGCTTTTTCGATTTTACCTTCATCAAGTGCTTTAATTAAGGCATCTTCATCGATAATACCACCTCTAGCAACGTTGATGATTTGTAAGTTAGGTTTAGCTTTATTGAAGAAGTCTTCATTAACAAGTCCTTTAGTCTTTGGTGTAAGAGGGGTATGCACTGTAATGAAATCTGCTTGTTCAGCAATTTCGTCTACAGTTGCTCTCGTGATTTCTAAACGTTTCGCGTCATCACTAGATAAATAAGGATCAAATGCAAGTATATTCATGCCGAAACTTTGAGCGCGTTTGGCAACACCTAATCCGATTCTACCTGCACCAATTACTCCAAGTGTCTTCTTGTATAATTCAGTCCCACGATATTTTTTTCTATCCCAATTACCTTCTTGTAATGATCGATGTGCTTCTGGAATATTTCGAGCCATAGAAAGAATCATTGCCATAGAATGTTCAGTTGCAGAAATAGTGTTACCATCAGGCGCATTAATAACAAGAATACCTTGTTTAGTTGCGTGATCGATATCAATATTATCAACACCAACACCAGCTCTAGCTACAACGCGAAGATTTTTCGCTGCATCTAGAATAGGGGGTGTGATTTGAGTTTGGCTTCTTACGATTAAAGCATCATAGTCAACGATAATGTTAACGATTTCTGATTCACTCAAGCCAGTTTTGATGTCTATTTCGAATTTTTCATGATCTGTTAAACTTTTTAAACCTTCTTCTGATATTGGATCGACTACAATTACTTTAAACATATTGATTAACTACCTCCTGGAATTTTGAAACACCTTTACCAAGTACTGATTGTTCACGTATTTCTGAAAGTATAATTTCTAATGCGCTAATAAATTGCAACATGTCATTTGGAGAGACTTTACCCATGTGACCAACTCTTAATATTGTTCCTTTAAGATGCTGTTGACCACCTGCAATTGTAATGTTGAATCTATTAAGTAATTCATCTTTAATCGTCTTAACTTCATCTTTCTTTGGCACAAAAGCTGTTACAGTAGGTGAAGCAAATTCATCTTCAACTAATAGTTCCATACCTAAAGCTTTTAAACTTTCTCGAACGGCTGTTTTACATACTTCGTGTCTTTTGATTGTATTTTCAAATTTTTCTTCTTGAATTAAATCACAATAAGTTTGTACACCTCTAATAAGTGATACAGCTGGTGTGAAAGGTGTTGAATCATCGTTTAAAGAAGTTATGTATTTATTTAAATCTAAATAAAATCTTGAAGTTGTCACTTCTTTAAACCTTTCGATAGCTCTATCATTATATGCTACAAATGCTGCGCCAGGTGGTAACATGATTGCTTTTTGACTACCTGAAACGAGAACATCAATGTTGTCTTGTTTCATATCTACCTCAACAGCCCCAATAATACTAACGCCATCCACTACAAAATAGATGTCAGGATTAAATTGTTTAACTAACTTACCTAAAGCGTTAATAGGGTGTTTAACAGAAGTAGACGTTTCACAAAATTGTGTGAATACGGCTTTAACATCAACATTAAGTGAGTTTAAATATGTTTCAAATTCTTTTAAATCGACACCTTTTCCCCATTCAACTTCAAAAATATGTGCCTTAAATGGATATGAGGATGCGATTTTTCTAAACCTATCCCCAAAAGCGCCTGAAACAATAATGACAATATCATCTTCAGGATTTGTTACATTAATCATAGCTGCTTCAAGAGCACTTGTTCCTGATGAAGTTAGAATAGCAACAGGGTGTTTAGCCCCAAAAATTGTTTGTAAATCTCTTGATGCTTGATGAATAATTTGACTAAATTCCTTTGTTCTATGTCCTGTCATAGGTTGATTCATACTTTCTAAAATCTCCCTTGGAACAGTTGTAGGACCTGGTGCGAGTAATAAAGAATCATGCTGATACATATATATACACTCCTTACTGAATTTATGTTCTATATTGTAGCAAAGAAAATAGTAAAATAATAGAGAATTTATAGAAAATTCTGATTAAAACGCTTTCATTACTAAAATCTTATTTCACCTGTTGCTACAACTTGAACATTACCAGCTAAAGCACGAGTTATCATACAAGATTCTTCTGCTTTTTGAACAAGTCTATTTAATCTTTTTTGTAAATTTTCGTCTGGTTCTTCTGATAAATATATAATTGAGAAATGTTCGATTTTTTTATAAGTGATCACGCCATTTTCGAAATCAACATGACCTTTAGAATCTACTTCAATTCTTTCAATATCGATTTCAGAACGTTCGATCATTGCCGCCAATGTAATCATATAGCAAGTTGATGCTGCACCAAGTAGCATTTCGTCTGGATTTGTACCGATTTCTGGTCCGTCCATTACTTCAGGGATTGATACGCGAGTAGATAAATTATCAGTTGTAATATGGCCAGAAGCATTTCTGCCTTTAGTCCATGTTCCTTTTAAATTAAAAATATGTGTTGTCATATTCATGTTCCTTTCTATAATTAAAAATATTTGGGTATAATCTATAGTATGACTGATTTTAAAGGAGTAGACAATGAATGTGAATAATCAAAATTGCAAATTAAAAGTTGCACATAGAGGTGTTCCATCATTAGCACCAGAAAATACAATGATTTCTTTTAAACGTGTAATACAATTCAATATAGATGTTCTTGAAATAGATATACATAGAACGATTGATGGTGAACTTGTTGTTATTCATGATCCAACGACGAACCGTACCTCAAAAGAAAAAGGGGTCATCAATAAATTAACTTACCAAACATTGAAAAAATATGATGTCGGTAAATGGAAAGGGCAAGCATATATTGGTGAGCAAATTCCGTTATTTCAAGATGTACTTAAATTAATAAAAGACACACATATAAAGCTTCTAATAGAAATGAAACAACCTGAAAACTATCCCAATATTGAATCGGATATTATCGCTATGATCAAACAACATGATATTTCGTACAATCAAATTATGATTCAGTCATTCAATAGAAATTCAATTCAAAAAATAAGCACTTTATGGCCAGACATTGAATTAGGTGTATTGATTAAGAAGAAAGATCGTTTTATAAGTAAAAGGGCAATTAAGAAAATAGGGGAGTATGCAAATTATATTAATCCGAATTATAAAATTGTAACGAGAAGATTTGTAGAGGCAGCACATGCATCGCAACTTAAGGTATTACCGTATACGATAAATGATAAATCTACGGCTCAAAAAATGTTAGATAGAGGTGTTGATGGTTTAATATCGGATTATGCACATTTATTAGATGAATGGATGAAGTCATAAATTATAAAATAAAAAACCACTTTCGAAATGAAAGTGGTTTTGTTTGAACAAAGATTAACGAGAGTAGTACTCAACGATTAATTGTTCATTGATTTCAGCAGATAATTCGCTACGTTCTGGAACGCGTACGAATGTACCTTCTAATTTGTCAGCATCGAATGATAAGTAATCAGGAACGTGATGACTTAATTCAACTGATTCTAATACGATGTTTAATTTTTGTGATTTTTCACGAACACTGATAGTTTGACCAGGTTTTAAAGTGTAAGATGGGATATCAACACGAGCGCCATCTACAGTTACGTGACCATGGTTAACTAGTTGACGTGCTTGACGACGAGTACGAGCTAAACCTAATTGGTAAACTACTGCGTCTAAACGTGAAGCTAATAGTGCCATGAAGTTATCACCGTGGATACCTTTCATGTTACCAGCTTTATCGAAAATAGTGCGGAATTGACGTTCGTTGATTCCGTACATGTAACGTAATTTTTGTTTCTCTTGTAATTGAAGACCATACTCAGATAATTTTTTACGTTGAGTTGGACCGTGTTGTCCTGGTACGTAAGGACGTTTTTCTAATTCTTTACCTGTGCCGCTTAATGAAATACCTAAACGACGTGATTTTTTCCAGTTTGAACCTCTAAATCTTGCCATTTTGAAGTTCCTCCTTTTTCTTGTTTGATTGTTATGAAGAAACAAGAAAGAATGTTAAATGCTCATAGGGATATGTTATATTTGTGTGCCTTCACCTTGCAGCCGCGGTTACACAACACGCCTTCTTTGGGAATAACATAGAGCCTTATAATATTTAACTGCTACTTTCGTTAATTCACACAAAAGCTATTATACATTTTTGTTTTGTTCATGTCAATTTATATTTTAAAGATGGATATGCTTTTCTAGTGTTTTGACAAGTAATTCTAACCCTTCAAGATCAGTTTGATCAAATCTTGATTTAACAGGTGCATCTATATCTAACACACCGATGATTTCTTTGTTATAGTATATAGGTATAACGATTTCTGATTGGCTATTAGCATCACATGCAATATGCCCAGGGAATTGATTAACATCTTCAACAAGTTGTGATTGCTTTTCGGCAACAGCTGTTCCACAAACCCCTTTACCAATTTCAATGTCTACACAAGCTGGTAATCCTTGAAATGGACCAAGTTTTAAGGCATTATTTTTAATAAGATAAAACCCAACCCAATTAATGTTTGGTAAGAATTGGTTGATGAACGCAGATGCATTACTTAAATTAGCAATTAAATCTTGTTCTCCTGATAATAAACCATCTAATTGGCGGTTGAGTAATGAATAATCTAGTTGTTGTTCTGACATTTTTATTCCTCATTTCAATATTTATTTGAATTATATTACTATTTTATGATTTTGAATATGTTTTGCATAGAAAAAGGTTTGTTGGATATATATTTTACGTTATAATAAAGAGAACGATTTAGGAGGAGAATACATAATGGCAATTTATATAACACTTGCAGTTATAATCATTATATTAATTGGTATTGGTATAATGTTATGGTTGCGTACATCAAAGCGAAATTTGATTACTGAGACTGAGCAGCGTAAGCAAAAAATTAAGCAATTACCTTTTCAAGATGAATTAGCTAAGCTTAAAAAATTAAATATCCATGGTGAAGCTAAAGACAAGTATGACCAATTTAAGAGAGAATGGCAAACTGTTTTACAAGAAGATTTAAAAGTTGTAGATGCAAAAATTCATGATGCTGATGCAGAACTTGATAAATTTAAGTTCTCACAATCAGAAGAAAGTATTGCTGATGCTAACAAAATAATGGATGGTATAGAAAAGAAATATACGCGCTTAACTCAGAGTGTTACAGAATTAATGACAACAGTGGAAACAAGCGACAAACTATACGATGAATCTAAACAGATTTATAGAGAAACGAAGAGAGAAGTATTAGCGAATAGACACCAGTTTGGGGATGCTGCTGAACTAATCGAAAAAAACATCGAAGCTTTTCTACCTAGAATTGAACAATATGAAGAACTTGTTGAAGATGGACACTACATTAAAGCAAGTGGTCATATCGATCAACTGAATACGGATATGAAACGTATGCAAGAAGATATGGAGGAAATTCCATTATTAATCAAAGATGTACAAAAAGAACTACCAGGTCAATTCCAAGATTTGAAATTCGGATGTAGAGATTTAAAAGTTGAAGGTTATAACCTTGAACACGTTAAAGTAGAAGGGACGCTTCAAACTTTACGTGGCAAATTAAATTTAGTTGAACCATTGATTGGGAGATTAGAATTAACGAAAGCAGAAAGCATTATTAATGAAATCAATCATTCTTTAGATGATATGTATGATTTAATCGAACATGAAGTAAAATCTAAAAATACTGTCGAACAATCTAAAGAAATTATTACAGATGAATTATTCCATGCTAAAGATATGAACTACACACTTCAAACTGAAATTGAATATGTTAAAGAGAACTATTATATTTCTGAAGAAGATGTACATAAAGTAAGACAGTATGAGAATGAAATTCAAAACTTAATCAGTGTATACGATGAAATTTTAGGTGAAATGGCTAAAACAAATGTACGCTATAGTGAAGTTGAAGATAATCTTCTATATATAGAAGAACATGTTAAAGTAATTAATGATAACCAACAAAAAATAGAAAATCATTTAGTTTCTCTTAGAGAAGACGAAGCTACAGCTCAACAAAATACATTACGTGTTCAATCTAAGAAAGAAGAAATATATAGAAATTTATTAGCATCTAATTTACCAAGTGTACCTGAAAGATTTATCATTATGAAAAATGAAATTGATCACGAAATTCGTGAAGTAAATAAAATCTTCAGTCAAAGACCTATTAATGTACAATATGTGAAAGATAAAGTAAGTAACATTGTACTTCAAATGAATAAATTTGAAGATGAAACAACAGATGTACTTATCAATGCTGTTCATGCTGAAACATTAATTCAATATGGTAATAGATATAGAAAAGAAAATAATGAACTGAATAAGAGTCTTAATGAAGCAGAAAGACTGTTTGCTAACAATAGATATAAACGTGCTATTGAAATAGCTGAAGCGGCACTCGAAAAAGTAGAGCCAGGTATCAGTGAAAAAATAGAAGAAGATGTAAATAAACGATAAGAACGTTATAAAGGCGAAGACATGCTAAATGTCTTTGCCTTTATTTTTTCTGAGTTCATGGATGTTTTTTCTAAGTCAATTAGTATATCTATACGAAATGACTTGTGGTATCATTATATAATGAAAAAAAGAGGTGACAGTATGATATATCTTGATAATGCTGCAACGACAAAGCCTAATGAGGACGTTATCCAAACATATACACAAATGAATCAACAATACTTTTACAATCCCAATAGTCCTCATTCTGCCGGCATAAAGATTGCTCATTTACTTGATAAAGCAAGAGAAAATATTAAGCAATATTTAAATTTAAAAGATCCATTCAATATTATATTTACAAGTGGTGCTACTGAATCGAATAATATAGCACTTCAAGGGATGGCCAAAGCGAAAAAGAGATTTGGTAATACAATCCTTACAACTAAAATGGAACATCCGTCAGTTCTTGAAACGATGAGAGGATTAGAGGACGAAGGTTTTAATTTGAAATATATTAAAACGACGAAGGATGGGAAATTAGATATATTATCTTTACAAGAATTGCTTAACGATGATGTTGTACTTGTAACATGCATGCATGTCAATAATGTAATGGGGCAAATTCAACCGATTGAAGAAATTAGTCGAATTTTAAAAGGTTATCCTAAAGTACATTTTCATGTAGATGGTGTACAAGGTTATGGAAAAGTACCATTAGATATTAATTTAGCGGATAGTTATAGTTTAAGCGCACATAAATTTCACGGACTAAAAGGTTCAGGTATACTGGCGATTAAACAAATTAAATCGATTAAACAAATTATATTTGGTGGCGGACAAGAGCAAGGCTTAAGAAGCGGTACAGTTAATGCACCTGTCAATATTGCATTAGCAAAAGCGATGAGAATAATGAACGATGATATGGAAGATAATGCTCAAGCATTAAGTCAAAGAGGTAAAGAAATTAGAGCGTTTGTAGAACAATATAAAGGTGTCTTGATTAATTCACCAATCGATGCAGCACCATATATCTTAAATATTTCTTTTCCAGGCGTTAAAGGTGAAGTATTAGTCAATGCATTTTCTAAATTTGAAATTTATTTGTCTACAACGAGTGCATGTTCTTCAAAGAAAAGTTCTCAAAACGAAACGTTAAAAGCAATGGGATTAAGTAACCTTGTTATTGAAGGAAGTATAAGAATAAGTCTTGCACCAGATTTAACGAATGAACAAATAGAACGTTATAAAGATGCCTTTGATAAAGTATATAAAGAGGTAAAGGAGTTAATAAAATATGAATTATGATCACATATTAGTGAGATACGGAGAGCTGACTTTAAAAACAGGTAATAGAAATATGTTTGTGAATAAGTTAAAAGCAAATATCAAAAGCCGATTAATGCCACTTCAAGGTTATAAAGTACGTGCAAATCGTGACCGTATGTATATCGATGTACACGAAGTTTCTGACATTGAAGAAATGATGAGCAGAATTCAAACTGTATTTGGCGTACACTCTGTAAGTCCAGTAGTTCGAATTGAAAAAGATTTAGATTTAATGAAAGAAGTCGCTTTAAAGTTTGCGCATGATTTTAAAGATGGAGACACATTTAAAATTGACGTCAAACGTGCAGATAAAACGTTTGAACTTGATACTTTTCAATTGCAACAAGAATTAGGTGGTCATGTACTTCAAAACACTGATCACATAACAGTAAATGTTAAACAACCAGATCATAAAATTAAAGTAGAAGTTCGTAAAGACGCTATTTATATGTACAATCGCGTACTTGAAGGCGCTGGTGGATTACCTGTTGGGACAGGTGGTAAAACATTACTCATGCTTTCAGGTGGAATAGATTCACCAGTAGCAGGTATGGAAGTGATGAAACGAGGCGTGACAATTGAAGCTATTCATTTTCATAGTCCGCCGTATACAAGTGAACAAGCTAAACAAAAAGTAATCGATTTAACAAAACAACTTGCACACTTAACAGGCGATATCAAGTTGCATATAGTACCTTTTACAGAACTTCAAAAGCAAATTCATAAAGTCGTTGAAGAAAGCTTTACAATGACAAGTACAAGAAGAATGATGTTAAGAGTTACTGAGAAAGTGGCACATGAAATTGGTGCACATGCTATTGTAAATGGTGAGAATTTAGGACAAGTAGCGAGCCAAACTTTAGGTAGTATGTATGCCATTAACAGCGTAACATCAATGCCGATCTTGCGTCCGTTACTTACATTTGATAAAGAAGATATCGTTAAAAAGGCGAAAGCCATTAATACATTTGATTTATCAATTCAACCATTTGAGGATTGTTGTACGATTTTTACACCTAAAAATCCAAAGACAAATCCTAAACTAGAAAAAGTGGAATATTTTGAATCAAAATTTGATTTTGGTCCACTAATTGATGAAGCGGTTAAGAATGTAGAAACGCATACAATTTCTAAGCATGATGATTTGAATCAACAAAAAGACGAATGGATGGATGATCTACTTTAATACGAACGTTGGGATGTCGTTATCATTAAAGTAGAGGAGATATCCATATGGACTTTGATTTAAATATATTATTAATTATTATTTTATTTGGTTTAATTGCATCATTTATCGATTCAGTTGTAGGTGGAGGAGGATTGATTTCTTTACCTGCATTACTAGCAGTCGGAATGGATCCAGCCACAGCTCTAGGTACAAATAAATTAGCGAGTTCATTCGGTTCATTTACGAGTACGATGAAATTTATTAGAGCGAAGAAAGTCGATTTCGATATCGTAGGTAAATTATTTCCATTATCCTTTGTAGGTTCGATATTTGGTGCGATCACTGCTACATATTTACCACCTGAGTATTTAAAACCATTAGCAATTATTATATTGGCACTTGTAACGATTTACTCCATTGTAAAAAAAGATTGGGGAGATATTAATCGATACAAGAAATTATCACTTAAAAAGGCAATCTTATTTATCGTTGGTGTAACGGTAATTGGTTATTATGATGGCTTTCTCGGTGGTGGAACAGGATCATTTTTCCTATTTGCTTTATTAATGATCGGTCTTGATTATTTACACGCAGCTGGAAATGCTAAATTTTTAAATTTTGCTTCTAACATAGGTGCATTACTGTTATTTATGGTTTTAGGACATGTCAATTATATATATGGATTAAGTATGGCAGTATCTATGGTAATCGGTTCGTATTTAGGGGTTACGTTTGCTATCAAAAAAGGCGTATCTTACGTTAAAGTATTATTTATTATTGTAACGATCACGTTAATACTCAAAAATCTATATGACTATATTAGTAGTCACTTTATGTAAAAAACACCTTAGCGTCTAGGCGCTAAGGTGTTTTAATTTATGAGGGTGTTGCTTATTTTTATAAGAATTTTCTTTGTACTATACTCCAGAATGAATTCTGAGGTAATTTCAATGTACGAATATATTTATCTTGAATTCTAAGTGATATAAAGTCTGTTTCTTGTATGCTTAATGCTTCGTTATCTAGTCCCATAATTGGGTAATAGTTGCCTTCTTTATCAAGAATGATTTTAAGCGTTCTTGTATCACCCAATACTACTGAACTACTCACTGTTCTAAAGTTATTATTATTCAGTGATGCGATTTCAGTTAGTTGCATGCTTCTAATTTTAGGGTCAATAATTGCACCGTCTAATGATTTGTTATAACCAGTAGATCCTGTTGGTGTTGAAATTAATAAACCATCTCCGTTGAATGCCTCGAAGTATTCGTCATCAATGTATATTTCCATCTTCATCGGCTTGATGACACTTGATTTAATGTAAAAATCATTTAAACACATATAAGACATTTGGTTATTCAAGTTTACTTCTAGGACGGGATATTTTCTGACACTTACTTCATGAGAATCAATAGATTCAATTAAATGTGGAATGTCGTCTATACTAAAATCAACATATAAGTAATTCTGATCTAGTCGTGTTTTGATACCAATATAAACTTTGTCTTTATTAAAGTTCGTTTTTCTACAAGCTTGTAAGAAACTCCCATCTCCCCCGACTGAAGCAATAATATCTGCATCATCGTAATTTGAAACAAATTCAAATTCGTGTGGTTCCATTTCTTTCTGGATTTTTTCACGTGTTTCTAATACGTCACGGTCTTTTGAACTAAATAAATAAATACGTTTATACGAAGTCATAATTTGTTCCTCCCAAAAGTTACAGTTATTATTAAAGTCTGTTATTATTATAAATGTAACTATTTAAAATAGAAAGGATGATACTATGTCTAAACGAATTATAGCGATAATCATCGCAGCTGTTTTAGTTGTAGGTGGTATAGTTGTCAGCACAGTTGGCATATTTTTAGACGATTCGTGGAAAAAAGTAGTAACAGATTCAGATGGCTTAAGTGAGTCTGTCGTATCTGGAAGTGATAGTAGTAGTAAAATTGTTAAATTATCAGTAGATGGTACCATTCAAGATACAGGTGTCCAAGAGTCGTTATTTAGTGGTGGAGGGTATAATCATCAATCCTTCTTAAAACAACTGGATAAAATTAAAAAAGACGATCAAGTTAAAGGTGTACTTCTAGTTGTAAATTCACCAGGTGGTGGAACATATGAAAGTGATGAAATACATAAAAAATTAGAAGAAATTAAAGCTAAAGATAAAAAAGTTTATGTCCAAATGAAAAATATGGCAGCATCAGGTGGATATTATATTTCAACACCAGCGGATAAAATTTATGCAGGTTCACAAACATTAACAGGTTCACTTGGGGTTATTATCTCAAGTATTAATTATTCAGAACTTGCGAATGACTTAGGCGTGAAAGATGAATCTGTTACATCTGGTAAACATAAACAAATCTTGAACCCAATGAAAGAAATGTCAAAAGAAGAACGTGACATCATGCAATCTATCATCGATGATAGTTATAAACAATTTGTAAATGTCATTAAAGATGGCAGACATATGTCAGAATCAGAAGTTAAGAAATTAGCTGACGGTAGAATTTATTCTGCACAACAAGCTAAATCAAATGGCTTGATTGATGAAATTGGTTATGAAGATGATGCTATTAAAGCATTAAGAAGTGACATTAAATCAAAACATGCTCAAGTTGTAACTTATGATACATCTGGAGGATTTTTAGACTTCCCAATGGCTGCTAAAAGTAAACTTTCTTCTATGATAGGTTTAGATGATTTGACTAAATATGAAGCCTTAATTAAAGCAAATAAATCACCACAACCTATGTATTTGTACGGTGAATAAGGAGGGATTGTAATGACAGAAACAAGTTATGAACAAGTCGCTACTACACGTGAACAAAGTGAAATTGAGCGTACTGTCAATAAATATATGTCTGATATTAAATCCATCGTATTTGCTGGATTCTGGGTCCGATTTTTAGCGTATATCATCGATATCTTAGCTTTAGCAGGATTTAAAGGTATTGTGCTAAGTCCGATATTTGCACTTACAGATATCAATACTTCTTATCTATGGGTGCCATACTTCAGTGTTGAAAATATGGCGAGCGCCTTAATATTTTATTTATATTTCGTGTTGATGACGTATTATTTTAAAGCAACACTAGGCAAGATGATTTTAGGTTTAAGCGTCTATCGCGAAGATGCTCAACCGCTCAAATTGAAGGATGTCCTATTTAGAGAATGGATTGGACGAATTATCTCTGGTGCACTGTTAGGCATTCCATATATTGTAGTAGCATTTACTAAAAAGCATAAAGGTATTCATGACTATTTTGGGGAAACAGTCGTTCTCAAAAACAAATATGTTCAAATGAGAAAAGACTTCCAAAATGTGATTGGATAACTAAGTTATAATCAAAAGAATTTTAAAGTCTCTTTAATCATGATAAAATATATTTATCAAGAATAAGGAGGCTTTTTTTATGGCGCAAGTTACATTCAAGAATGAACCAATTACAATATTAGGTGAGGAAGTTAAAGTAGGTTCAGTAGCACCTGATTTTACTGTATTAGCAAACGACCTATCTGAAAAGACATTAAAAGACTATGAAGGTAAAAAGAAACTTATTAGTGCCGTACCTTCTTTAGATACAGGCGTGTGTAGTCAACAAACACGTAAATTTAATGAAGAAGCTGCAAATGAACAAGATGGCGTTGTCTTAACAATTTCTAACGACTTACCATTTGCTCAAAAAAGATGGTGTGCAGCTGAAGGATTAGATAATGTGATTACATTAAGTGACCACCGTGATTTATCATTTGGTGAGAATTTTGGTGTTATCATGAAAGAACTTCGTTTATTAGCACGTTCAGTATTTGTTTTGGACAAAGATAATAAAGTTATTTATGCAGAAATAGTGAGTGAAGGTACAAACCATCCTGACTATGACAAAGCTTTAGAAGCATTTAAAAATTTAGACTAATTAACAACCATAAACTGCTGTCCATTTAGTGGACAGCTTTTTATACGAAAGAGGGCAATTATGACTGAAGAAAAGAATATGATGGAAGTATTATTTGAAAAACTTGATGTAAAAAGTAAAGACCTCCACGACGAGAATGGACAAAGTTATATAGAGAATCTTGGTTTTGCAATGGAAGACATTTATACAAACCAAAGAGATCTTTTAGAACAATCAACATTACAAGAACGTAGAAAAGCGTTCCAATTTGCTTATTTAAGTTTATTAAAAGAAGAAGTGATTCAACCCAATCATCAAATGACGCCAGATTCAATTGGGTTTATTTTAAGCTACCTTGTGAACTTATTTAATAAAAACAAAAAAGAATTAAACATTGTCGATATTGCAAGTGGTACAGGACATTTAAGTGCGACAATCAATGAACAAAATCAAGATAAGACATTGATGCACCACTTGATTGAAGTAGACCCTGTACTACAACGTGTAAGTATACATTTAGCTAACTTCTTAGAAATACCATTTGATGTATACCCACAAGATGCGATTATGCCACTACCTTTAGAAGAAGCGGATGTCATTGTGGGTGATTTACCAGTAGGATATTATCCAGTTGATGAACGCAGTAAAGAGATGAAATTAGGTTTTGATGAAGGGCATAGTTATAGTCATTATTTATTATTAGAACAAGCTGTTACAGCAACAAGACCAGGTGGGTACGTATTCTTAATCGTACCAACAAATATCTTTAAAGGCGAAGAAGTGAAACAGCTTCAAAAATATATTGCAACAGAAACAGAAATGCAAGCATTTTTAAACTTTCCTAATTCATTATTCAAGACAGAACAATCACGTAAATCATTATTGATCTTACAGAAGAAAGACCCTGGAATTACTAAGAGTGTTGAAGTATTGCTAGCAAATATACCAGATTTCAAGGCACAATCACAATTGCAAACGTTTTTATCAGAAGTAGATGAATGGATGAAAGAAAATCATTCTTTATAAACTGTATTAATGCTTGATTCATAACTGTATTAGTGTTTAAATAGTATAGAATAGTATTATCAGGAGGAAGTCTAAATGACAAAAATTATAGCAATTAATGCTGGTAGCTCATCTTTAAAATTCCAATTATTTGAGATGCCTGAAGAAAAAGTTATCACAAAAGGATTAATCGAGCGTATCGGATTGAAAAATTCAATTTTCTCAATTTCGGTTAACGAGGAAAAATTTACGAAAACATTAGATATTGAAAATCATGAAGTAGCAGTAAATATCATGATCGAAGCTTTAAAAGAGCACAATATCATCGAAGACATTAATGATATTCAAGGTACTGGTCATCGTGTTGTTCACGGCGGAGAATTATTCCCAGAATCAGCACTTGTTACTGATGATGTATTAGCTAAAATCGAATCATTAACTGATTTAGCACCTTTACACAACCCAGCAAACATCATGGGTATTAAAGCATTTAGAAAATTATTGCCAAGTATCCCACACGTTGCTGTATTCGATACTTCATTCCACCAAACAATGCCAGAAGAATCATATTTATACAGCTTACCTTACAACTTCTATAAAGATTTCGGTATTCGTAAATATGGTTTCCATGGTACAAGTCATAAATATGTATCTGAAAGAGCAGCAGAATTATTAGACCGTCCATTAGATCAATTAAGAATTATCTCTTGTCATATCGGTAATGGTGCTTCTATTGCTGCAATTGATGGTGGTAAATCAGTCGATACTTCAATGGGCTTCACACCATTAGCAGGTGTTACAATGGGTACACGTTCAGGTAACCTTGACCCAGCTTTAATTCCATATATCATGGAGAAAACAGGTAAAAATGCTGAAGAAGTATTAAATATCCTTAATAAAGAATCAGGTTTACTTGGTATCTCAGGTTCATCAAGTGACTTAAGAGATATTAAGCAAGACGCTAACGAAGGTAACGAACGTGCTAAATTAGCATTAGATGTATTCGCATCTAGAATCCATAAATATATGGGATCATATGCTACAAGAATGCACGGCTTAGATGCAATTGTATTTACAGCTGGTGTAGGGGAAAACTCTGACACAGTTCGTGCTAAAGTATTAGAAGGATTAGAATTTATGGGTGTATATTGGGATCAACGCTTAAACACAGGTCTAAGTGGAGAAGAAGCGTTCATCAACTACCCACATTCACCAGTAAAAGTTATTGTAATTCCAACTGACGAAGAAGTTATGATCGCTCGTGACGTTGTGAAATTTGGTAACTTAGGATAATAAAATATATTTAAAAGCGAGACAGCATATCTTATGGGTAAATAAGATGCCCGTCTCGGTTTTTTTATGTTTAAAAAGTGATTGTTCGGTTATATGTAAGTATTGCATATTCTAAGGAGGATATAAATATGAGACCAGAAAGAGCATTAATGCGATTAGTTAGAATCGTTACACGTAGAGTTGTTAAAGAACAATCTAAAAAACAAAAACAAGAAAATAAACAAAACTTAAAAGATCAAAATAATAATCAAAACTAATATAAAAGCGTTCAGCCATAAGGTTGAATGTTTTTTATTTGGTATAGAAATTATGTGGAAATGAGTATTAGAAATGCGGTTTTGTGAAACATGTGAGTTAAAGGAGTAGTAAACTCACGAGCATAGGATAAATTTATAAAAATCATTTAAAAAAGAAAAAGCGTTCAGCCATGACGACTGAACGCTTTACTTATATCTATTTATTTACCTTCGTGATGTTCTTCGAATAATTCTTTTGTTGCTACAACTGGTTCGAAATCTTCAGGCATTGTTTCTGTTCTTACTACTAGAACGTCACATGGTGAGTTTCTTACAATTGATTCCGATACAGAGCCAACGATAAATCGTTCTACTGCATTTAATCCTGAAGTACCACACATGATTAAATCTACGTCAAATTCTACTGCTAATTTTTTAGGAATAACTGTTTTTGGAGATCCGAATTCAAGTTTAGTCGCTACATTATGAACACCACTAATCTCAGCGAATTCTTTATATCCAGATAATAAACTTTCAGCAAAACTTGTTGCTTTATTTACTATTTGAGTATCATAGGCTTCAACACTTGCATATGATCTAGAATCTACAACGTTAACAATTGTTAATTTAGCGTCATTACGTTTAGCAACGGCTACTGCTTTATTATAAGCCCATTCTGATTCAGTTGATCCATCTACTGCAATTAAAATATTTTTGTAACTTAACATAGAAACCGCCTCCTAGTTCTTTTGTTTAATTATATCATAATATTCTGAAAAAATAACATTATAAACTTTTAAATAATAGGGAATTTACACGATTTTTATATAATGTGTGTTAAAATTGGCTGTAGTAAGAAAATTTAAAAAATTTAGAAAATAAGGATAATATAAAAATTGAATAATTATAATTGCGCTTTCAAATTTGTGGCGTTATGATAAAAACAAGGAGGAATGAAAAATGATTATTGGAGTACCAAGAGAGATTAAAAATAACGAAAATAGGGTGGCATTAACACCTAGTGGCGTGGCAAGTTTAGTTGCACAAAATCATGTTGTTAAAGTAGAAACTGAGGCTGGATTAGGCTCTCAATTTACTAACGAAGATTATCAACAAGCTGGAGCAGAAATTGTAAGTCAAGAAGAAGCATGGAATGTAGAAATGGTTATGAAAGTTAAAGAACCATTACAAGAAGAATATCAATTCTTCAAGAAAGATTTAATTCTGTTTACATACTTACATCTAGCTGCTGAAGAGTCTTTAACAAATGCATTACTAGAAAATGAAGTAACTGCAATTGCTTATGAAACTGTTCAGTTAAGCGATCGTTCATTACCATTACTAGCGCCAATGAGTGAAGTAGCAGGAAGAATGTCAACTCAAATTGGTGCGCAATTCCTACAAAAAACACACGGAGGCATTGGAATATTATTATCTGGTGTACCGGGTGTTAAAAGAGGGAAAGTAACAATAATCGGTGGAGGTCAAGCAGGAACAAATGCTGCTAAAATGGCAGTTGGTCTTGGAGCAGACGTTACGATTATTGACTTAAATCCTACACGTTTACAACAATTAGATGATTTATTTGGTGCAAGCGTGCAAACGATGATGTCATCACCATTAAATATTGAAGAAGCAGTTGTTGAAAGTGATTTAGTAATTGGATCAGTACTTATACCAGGCGCTAAAGCACCGAAACTTGTAACTGAAGAAATGGTTAAGAAGATGAAACCAGGTTCAGTATTAGTAGACATTGCGATTGACCAAGGTGGTTCATTCGAAACATCAGATAGAATAACGACGCACGATGACCCAACATATGTTAAACATGGTGTCGTTCACTATGCAGTTGCTAATATGCCAGGAGCAGTTCCAAGAACATCTACAATTGCATTAAATAATGCAACAACTCCATATGCAACTCAATTAGCAAACAAAGGCTACATTAAAGCATGTCAAGATAACGTAGCACTTGCTAAAGGATTAAACACAATACACGGTAAATTAACATATAAAGAAGTTGCAAAAGCTTTTGATAAAGAATACACACCTTATCAAGAAGTTTTAAAATAACTCCACCAAAAAACCCTGAGACAAAATTTGTCTCAGGGTTTTCTTATCATACAATCTTTGTACCGTGTACTTCATCGAATGGTATGTCTTCTATTAGTTGAGATAAATTATCTTTATTGAGTCCGCCACCTGGCATGATTGTGATATTGCCTTTTGAGTGAATCAATAATTTACCTAAATGGTTAATGTTATCAAATATCACGCTATCACTTGGTCCGCCATGTGTTAGTAGGCGACTGAATTGGTGCTTAATTAACCAATCTAATGATTTTAGTTGATGAAATGGATTAATAGAATCAAAAGCCATATGACAAACGGCAGGTATGATACCACATGTTTCTTTTAAAGCTTTCATCTTCCATTCGTCAAGATATCCGTGTTCATCTAAGCATCCAAATACAAATGCATCAACTTTCAAATCTTTCAATTGTAATATATCTTGTCTCATGATTTCGTACTCAAAATAGTTATAGTTGAAATCTCCACCACGAGGTCTAATCATTACAGAGACTTCGACGTTATGTTGATGACATAGTTCTACAGCAATCTTTATCATTCCATAACTAGGTGTTGTTCCACCAACTGAAAGGTTATCGCAAAGTTCTATTCGATTTGCACCGTTTTGAATCGCATGTTCAATTTGCAAAATTGTTTCTACACAAGCTTCTTTAATCATTTTTGGTAGCCTGTTAGTATGCGATGTCCATCTTCAGTTACAACGATATCGTCTTCAATTCTAACACCAGCGACATCAGGAACGTATATGCCAGGTTCTACTGTTAATACCATACCTGGTTTGAATTCATCAGTGTTTGCACTAGAAATGTCTGGGAATTCATGGACACTTAAACCAAGTCCGTGACCAAGTCGATGTGGGAAGTATTCACCATAACCAGCATTGCTAATAATATCTCTAGCTACTTTATCGCAGTCAGCAATTTTAGCGCCTGGTTTAATCATTTCAATCGCTTGTTTGTTAGCATCAAGTACGACATTATAAATTTCTTGTGCTTTATCAGAAGGTGTACCGAATGGAACAGTTCTTGTGATATCTGAACAATAACCTTTATAGATAACACCTAGGTCGAATAGAACATATTCGTTTTCTTTTAAAGTTCTTTCTCCTGGTGTACCATGAGGTGCTGCTGCATGATCGCCGAATAATACCATAGTATCAAAGCTCATTTTAGAAATACCATGTTGTTTCATAGTTGTTTCAATATGATTTAATACTTCAATTTCAGAAACGCCAACTTCTAACTTATCAACGCCAGCTTGAATAGCTAAATCTGCATATTTAGCCGCTTCTTGTAACAACTCAATCTCGTCATTTGTTTTTACGTTTCTAATATCTTTTAATACTTGATCAATATCAACAATAGTTTCAACATTAAATGCTTTTTCAATTTCACGAAGTCTTTTAACTGATAAATGCTCTGATTCTATCGCAAAAGTTTTGTAAGATTGTTGTTCAATCAAATCGAATGGTGATTCTGTATCTAAGTATCCAACGATATTTCCGGTGAAACCAGCATTTTTAGCTTCTTCAACTTCCATTTTTGGACAAAATAGTGTTTCTTCACCATCTTTAGTTACTAATAAACTAAATAGACGTTCGTGTGGTTCAGATAAATAACCTGTTAAATAAAAGATGTTCAAAGGCGATGTAATCCATGCTGCATCTGCACCTTTATCTTTTAAAAATGTTGCAATTTCATTATGTTCCATTATTCTTCCTCCCAATTCTCTTTCTTACATCATTATTTTAGACTTCTTGATTCATAAATTCAAATTTAGGGTATATAATATACGGAAAAGACAATGTGAGGAGGGAGATTCATGAAAGTATCATTTCATGGACAATCAGTAATCTATTTTGAAAGTAAAGGACATAAAGTGATTGTGGATCCGTTTATAACAGGAAATCCATTATCAGATTTGACGGCAGATGAAGTAGGAGCAGATTATATTATATTAACTCATGGTCATGGCGATCATTTAGGTGATACTGTTAGCATTGCAAAAAGAACAGGTGCAACTGTTATAGCATTGCCTGAAGCGATTGATTATTTATCTAATAAACACGGATTAGAAAACTTACATCCAATGAATATTGGAGGAAATATTGAATTTAATTTCGGAAAAGTAAAATATGTGCAAGCCTTCCATAGTAATAGCTTCACAGAAGAAAATGGAGAAATCGTTTATTTAGGTATGCCAGCAGGGATTGTATTAGAAACTGAAGCAGGTACAATTTATCATACAGGTGATACAGGTTTATTCAGCGATATGAAATTAATTGCAGATAGACATCCAGTTGATTTATGCTTTATTCCGATAGGCGATAACTTTACAATGGGCATTGATGATGCAAGCTATGCAATTAATGAATTTATCAAACCGAAAAAAGTAGTACCTATTCATTACGATACATTTGACTTTATTAAACAAGATCCTAAAGATTTTGAAAAAGCTGTAACGGAATCAGAAGTGCACATTTTAAAACCTGGTGAATCAGTAGAATTATAAATGAATATGTAAGTAAGTGAAGAAAGCTGAGACGATTTTATTGTCTCAGCTTTTAAGTTTAAGAAGATCGGTTTATAACACTTAATTTAATGAGCGGTGATTCAATCTTTTATTAAATTTTTAAGATATCATTTAAGACATTAAAAATGTATAATAGAAAGTAATTCATAAAATTTGATAGAGGGTATAAACATGACGAAGCATGAGCAAATTATTAAGTATATTGAATCGTTATCTGTTGGACATAAAATCTCTGTCAGACAGATAGCGAAAGATTTAAATGTCTCTGAAGGTACAGCCTATCGTGCAATTAAAGAAGCGGATAATCAAGGGCTTGTAGCGTCTATTGATAGAGTAGGGACAGTTAGAATTGAGAGAAAATCTAGAGAACAAATTGAAAATTTAACATTTAATGAAATAGTTAAAATTGTAGATGGTCAAGTATTGGGCGGTAAACAAGGCTTATATAAAACTTTATCAAAATTTGCAATAGGCGCAATGCAATTAAATGATGTTGTTAAATATTTAACTAAAAATACATTACTGATTGTTGGTAATAGAGCAGATGTACAAATGGAAGCTTTAAAAAGAGGTTCTGCAGTGTTAATTACAGGTGGTTTTGAAGCGAATGAAGATATTATAAACTATGCTGATGAACATGAACTTCCAATTATTCTATCGAATTATGATACATTTTTAGTTGCCAACATTATTAACAGAGCGATATATGATCAAATGATTAAAAAAGAAATATTGATGGTTGAAGATATTATGATTCCAATTGAATCGACTTCTTATTTAGATGATAAACAAAAAGTGCGAGATTGGAATGAATTATCTCAACAAACATCTCATACGCGCTTTCCAGTTGTTGATAGCGAAATGAAAGTTGTAGGAATTTTAACGAGTAAAGATATTGTGAATGAAGAACAAGATAAAAGTATCAAAACATTGATGACTAAATCACCGATAATTGCACACTTAAATACGACAATCGCAACTTGTGCCCATCTTATGATCTGGGAAGGGATTGAATTATTACCTGTTGTTTCAACCTCTAAAGTATTAATTGGAATCATTTCTCGAGAAGATGTATTGAAGACGATGCAATTAATGAGTAGACAATCTCAAATAGGTGAAACAATACATGATCAAATTGCGAAACAAATCACGATGGACAATGGCAATGTTGTGGTGAATATCTCTCCACAATTAACGAATCAATTCGGAATGTTAACGAAATCTGTCTATATTGCAGTTATTGAAGAAGCGTTACGTTATGAAATAAGAAAAATGAAAAAATCAGAAATCATGATTGAACATATAGATATTTATTATTTAAAAACTGTTCAAATCGATGATGATGTAGAAGTGAAGATTACAACATTAGATATTGGTAGAATATTTGCTAAATTCGAAGTTACGATGGTGAGTGGTAGTGCGACAGTTGCGAAAGCATTACTAATGTGTCAAATTCTCGAAAAATAAAAAAGCGTTATGTTATACAACGCTTTTTTAAATATTATTGATGTTTTTTTTGTTCGAATTCTTCCCAAGCTTTGTTCTCAATCGGTATTTTACCTTTAAAGTATTTACTTGCTCTATAGCCATAAGATACGTTTAAAATACCAAAGAATAATAATACTAAAACAATAATATAAGTGACTAGTGTTGGGAATAACAATACTTGGTCTGCTGCAAATGCTATCATAAATATACCGAAGTAAAATCTTGAACGTGCTTTATGATAAGCTTTTCTAACGTCACGTTTCGTTCTAAATGAGCGTGCTAAATTTAAAATAGCAAATATTAAAGCAATAATCATAACAGTTACTGCCAAAGCAACAAGTGTAGACATAATTTCAGATGACATGTTTGATTCCTCCTACCAAGTCGAATTATATCAATTAATAAAATATAAGTAAATATAAAGAAAGAAGGATCACAATGGAAGAAATATTAAATAAAATAAAGCAATATGAAACAATTATTATACATAGGCATATTAGACCAGACCCAGATGCATACGGATCTCAATTAGGTTTGAAATATATATTACAAGAGGCTTTTCCTGAAAAGAATATATATGCAGTTGGTCAACCTGAACCGACTCTAACATTTATTGGGGATTTGGATGAAATTGCAGATGACACATATATTGGCGCGCTTGTGATTGTTTGTGATACAGCAAACGCACCACGTATAGATGATAGTCGCTATAATACTGGTGATGAATTAATTAAGATTGACCATCATCCACCAGTAGACTCATATGGTGATATAAATTTTGTAAATACAGAAGCATCATCTACAAGTGAAATTATCTTTGATTTAAATAAATCATGGAATTTAAATGGTTCAAACGTAAGTGAGAAAGCAAGTAGAGTCTTATATTTAGGCATCGTTGGTGACACAGGTAGATTCTTATTTGATAATACGTCAACACATACAATGGAAGTTGCAGCAGAGTTAATGACGAAAGAATTCGAACGTACTAAATTACTTAACCAATTGAGTGAAAGAGATCCAGCTTTACTTCACTTCCAAGGATATATTCTTCAGAATTTCAAATATGATGGTGAAGGATTCTGTTCAATTAAAATTACGAAAGATATACTTGAACAATTCAACTTGCAACCTAATGAAGCTTCATTATTCGTGAATACCGTTTCTGATATTAAAGGATTAAAAGCATGGGTATTTGCTGTTGATGAAGGTAAAGAAATAAGATGTAGAATTCGTTCAAAAGGCATAAAAATTAATCATATCGCAGCTAAATATAACGGTGGAGGACATCCAAATGCTTCAGGTGCATCTGTATATAGTTGGGAAGAGTTTGATGCATTAGCAGCAGATATTAAATCTGAAATATAGGAGGTGAGCGCATGGTAAGTCATTTAAATATTCATTCATCATATGATTTGCTTAATTCAAGTATTAGAATCTCAGATGTTGTTCAAAAAGCTAAAAATGAAAATTATCAAGCGCTTGCTCTTACAGATTTAAATGTTCTGCACGGTGCTTTACAATTTTATGATGCATGTATAAAACAAAATATAAAACCAATCTTCGGATTAACCATTTATTTGGATGACCAACTCAATCAAGTTGAATGTGTGGTCTTAGCTAAAAATAAAACGGGCTATCATAATTTAATTAAGTTATCATCTGCTATATCCATTAAAGAACGATTTTCAGCACCAATTGAATGGGTAAATGCTTATTCAGAAGGTCTTATAATCATTGGTAAACAAATCAATGAAGCCAACTATTATTTATTCCAAGCTATAACAATTGATGACAATGATAAATATATTTCACATGATTCTACGATAGCTATGAATCATAAAAAAGTTTTTATGAAGTCTGCACTTTATTTGAATGAAGATGATGGTGATAGTTTAATTGCACTTCACGCAATTAAAAATAATGAGAAATTAACGATGAGTGATTTTCATCAAAATTTAAATCATCATTTTTTAACTAAAGAAGATATATCGCAAATTAATGTAGATGAAGCGTACATACAAAATACAGATGAAATAGCTCAAAAATGTCAGGTCGAAATTGAGTATCATCAAGATTTATTACCAAAATATAAAACGCCTGATAATCAATCAAGTGATGAATATCTTTGGGAATTATTAATGATGAATAAAGTCAAGTATCCACAATTTAATGAAGTATATGAAAAACGACTTCAATACGAATACGATATTATTGTAAAAATGGGATATTCAGATTATTTTTTAATCGTTAGTGACTTAATCAATTATGCGAAAGATCAAAATGTATTAGTTGGACCTGGACGTGGTTCATCTGGTGGGTCTCTTGTTAGTTTTATTTTAAATATTACAACTATAGATCCGATTGAATTTGATTTGTTATTTGAAAGATTTTTAAACCCAGAACGTGTGACGATGCCGGATATTGATATCGATTTTCAAGATACTAAGCGCGATAAAGTAATTCAATATGTTCAAGAAAAATACGGAGATAATCGTGTTGCTGGTATTGTAACTTATGGACATCTTCAAGCGAGAGCTGTAGCAAGAGATGTAGGTAGAATATTGCAGTTTGATGATGCTACACTGAATTACATCTCAAAATTGATTCCGCATAAATTAGGTATTACGTTAGACGAAGCATTTGAAGATGTTGCGTTTAAACAATTTGTTAATCAGAATCATTTGCATGAAAAATGGTTTCAACTAAGTAAACAATTAGAAGGTTTACCGAGACATACATCTACCCATGCAGCAGGTATCATTATTAATGATCAATCATTACATCAATTTGTACCTACGATGATGGGTGATACAGGTGTCTTAACGCAATGGACTATGACAGAAACTGAAAAGATCGGTTTATTAAAAATCGACTTTCTTGGTTTAAGAAATTTATCGATTATTCAACAAGTCGTCAATCAAGTGAAATATCAAGAAAATCAAATTGTAGATATCGAAAAAATACCTTTTGATGATCCTAAAGTCTTTCAACTATTGTCTAAAGGTGAAACAACAGGTATTTTCCAACTTGAATCTCAAGGTGTTAGAAGTGTATTAAATAGGTTAAAGCCTGACCATTTTCTCGATATTGTAGCAGTTACATCTCTATATAGACCTGGACCGATGGAAGAAATACCAACATATATTAAAAGACGTAGACAAAATGCAGAGATAGAATATTTACATCCAGATTTAAAAGATATATTGAAATCAACGTATGGCGTTATTATATATCAAGAACAGATTATGCAAATTGCGAGTAAGTTCGCAGGATTTTCATATGGTGAAGCGGATATTTTGAGACGTGCCATGAGTAAGAAAAATAGAGCAGTGTTAGAAAATGAAAGAAAACATTTTGTGAATGGTAGCTTAGAAAGAGGTTACGAGGAATCAACAGCTGTAAAAATATTTGATTTAATACTGAAGTTTGCAGATTATGGTTATCCAAAAGCACATGCTGTAGCATATAGTAAAATTGCGTATATCATGACTTATTTGAAAGTGCATTATCCGACATACTTTTATGCTGCGATTCTTTCTAATGTAGTTGGTAATGAAGTTAAGACAGAACAAATGGTAACGGAACTTAAAAGAATTGGTGTAAAAATATATCCACCGTCCATTAATCATAGTGAATGGTTTTATAAAGCAACTAAAAAAGGTATATATACGTCACTTGGTGCAATTAAAAGCGTTGGTTATCAAAGTGTAAAAGTGATTGTTGATGAAAGAAAAACAAACGGAACGTATAAAGATATGTTTGATCTTGTACATCGATTACCAAGTAAGGCTAAAAGTAAGAAATTGATACAAGCACTTATATATGCTGGTGCTTTAGATGATTTTGGTCAGACTAGAGCGACATTGTTACAGTCTATTGACGATGTTTATGAAAGTAGCGAGTCTGTCGGAGATTCTAATAATTTATTGAAAGAATTAGGTTTGAATGTAAAAAAAGAATTTAAAGAAGTTGAAGAAATGCCTAATCTTATGAAAAGTGAGTATGAAAAAGAATACTTAGGGTTCTATGCAACTGAACATCCAATCATTTCATTATTCAATCAACATCAATATTTATCAATTTATCCATTAAGAATAGACCATAATAAAGTACCGATGCTCGTAATGATTGCATCACTAAGAAAAATTAGAACTAAAAAAGGACAAAATATGGCTTTTGTCAATTTAATAGATGGATTAAATGAAGTTGAAGGGGTTATATTTCCTGATGCATATAAACAAATTGAAACAACTGATATCGTCAATGTTCCAGTCATTATCAATGGTAAATTCGAAAAAAGAAACGGTAAGACACAAATTATTATTAATCAAATAGATACATTAGATGCATTTAAACAACATAAATTTAATACGTCAAAAGAAGTCGTCGTAAGAAATGTAGAAGATTTAGCAGAGTGGATAACAAAAGACCACAATCGACAAATTAAAGTAACGTATTTTAATGATGAAGATTATAGTTCAAAAATGCTTGGCTATTTAAACTTAAATCATGGTAATTTTGAAGAATTTATTCATAAAATCGGTTATGAAAATGTACGCCTTTTATAGTCTTTATTAATTAAATAATTTATGATATAGTATTCTTCATGGTGGTCTGACCACTATGAAGAATTTTTTAATTTAATTATAGAAATTTAATGTATAATAAAGGGATAGATACATACTATGAAGGGATGATTATTTTGTCATTAAGAGATGATGCACTATATATGCATAAAGAAAAACAAGGTAAATTAGGCGTTTATGCCAAAGTTAAAGTTACTAATAAAGAGGAATTAAGTCTTGCTTATTCTCCAGGTGTTGCTGAACCATGTAAAAATATACATGAAGACGTAAGAAAAGTATATGAATATACAATGAAATCAAATGCAGTAGCTGTAATTACAGATGGAACTGCTGTATTAGGTTTAGGTGATATTGGTCCTGAAGCAAGTATTCCTGTAATGGAAGGCAAAGCAGTTTTATTCAAGAGTTTTGCTGGTGTAGATGGTGTGCCAATTGCACTCAATACAACAGACGTTGATGAAATTGTGAATACTGTTAAATTATTAGAACCTAACTACGGTGGCGTTAACTTAGAGGATATTTCAGCACCTCGATGCTTTGAAATTGAAGAACGTCTAAAAAAAGAAACTAAAATACCTGTCTTTCATGATGATCAGCATGGTACGGCTATCGTAACTGTTGCCGGTTTGATTAATGCATTGAAAATTACTGACAGAAAATTATCCGATATAAAAGTTGTTTTAAATGGTGCAGGTGCAGCAGGAATTGCAATTATTAAATTATTATACAGTTATGGTGTAAGAAATATGATTATGTGTGATTCTAGAGGTGCGATTTACGAAGACCGTCCTTATGGTATGAATCCTACTAAAGACTTTGTTGCAAAATGGACAAACAAAGACAAAACAGAAGGACAATTATCAGATGTTATTAAAGATGCGGATGTATTCGTAGGTGTATCTGTTGAAGGCGCTTTAACTAAAGAATTAGTTGAAACTATGGCTGAAGATCCAATTATCTTCGCTATGGCTAACCCAGTTCCTGAAATTATGCCAGATATAGCAAAAGAAGCGGGTGCTAAAGTTATTGGTACAGGTCGTTCTGATTTCCCTAACCAAATTAATAATGTATTAGCATTTCCTGGTATTTTTAGAGGTGCATTAGATATTCGTGCAACTCATATAAATGAAGAAATGAAACAAGCAGCAGTAGAAGCAATTGCTAACCTTGTTTCAGAGGAAGAATTAAACGCTGATTATGTCATCCCTGGACCATTCGATCCAAGAGTTGCACCATACGTTGCTAAAGCAGTAGCAAAAGCTGGTATGGAATCAGGTGTAGCACGTATTGAAGTTGATGTTGATGAAATAGAACGTAGAACATATGAATTAGCAGACTTGTCATAATTTTGGAAGGAGACTCACGTTGGATAAAGAAAAGCAAAAAGGATTAATCAAGATTGTCGAACAAATTCAGTCAATTATTGTTGAAAAAAATATTCAAGTGGGTGAAAAACTGCCTTCCGAAAGATTTTTAAGTGAAACCTTAAATGTTGGACGTTCAAGTATTAGAGAAGCCCTAAGAGCATTAGAACTTTTAGGGGTGATACATACTAGAAGAGGTGAAGGTACATTCTTAAGTGATATGTACCAACACCAACTTTTTGATTTAATCGGAAGGTTCTTAATTCATAATGAATCACAACTAGATGAAATCAATGAATTAAAATGGATGATTGAAAATTTCTGTGAAGAACACAATAACATTGAAACAAATTCAAAAGAAGAACTTGTTTCAAATAATAATAATCAAATTATGTATATGATTTGGAAGCTACTCTCTCAATATAGTGATAGATTTGAAAGAGACAATTGTAAATAAAATCAGGGGGATAGTGACATGTTTAAAGACTTGTTCAATCGAAGCCAGAAAAAGAAGAAATATGTAACTGTTCAAAACAGTAAAGGTAATGACGTGCCTGAAGGTATCATGACTAAATGCCCTAAATGTAAAAAAATCATGTATACAAAAGAGCTCGTACAAAACTTAAATGTCTGTTTTAACTGTGATCATCATATTGCATTAACTGCTCACGATAGAATTAGAGCTGTGAGTGATGAAGATGCATTTAAAGAGTTTGATGTTGGTATGACTGCTTTAAACCCATTAGAATTTCCTGGATATGAAGAAAAATTAGAAAAAGATAGAAAAAGTACTGGTTTAAATGATGCAGTTGTTACAGGTGTAACGTCAATTGACGGTATTCCTTATGGTATCTGTGTTATGGATTCTAGATTTAGAATGGGAAGTATGGGTGCAGTAGTAGGAGAGAAAATTTGTAGAATTGTCGATTATTGTGCAGATTACAATTTACCATTTGTATTGTTCACAGCAAGTGGTGGTGCAAGAATGCAAGAAGGCATCATCTCACTTATGCAAATGGCAAAGACAAGTGTATCCATTAAACGTCATAGTGATAAAGGCTTACTATTCATTTCATATATGACACACCCTACAACTGGAGGCGTTTCAGCAAGCTTTGCATCTGTAGGTGATTTAAACTTTGCAGAACCAAAAGCTTTAATTGGATTTGCTGGTAGAAGAATCATTGAACAAACAATTAGTGAAAAACTACCTGACGATTTCCAAACGGCGGAATTTTTATTAGAACATGGCCAATTAGATAAAGTTGTACATCGAAAAGATATGTATAAAACTTTAAGTACTGTGCTTAAGATGCATCATAACGAGGTGAAAGACAATGCTTGAATTTGAAAAACCTTTAGAAGAAATTAAAGAAAAAATAGCATCTCTACATTCTTATCAAGAAAAACATGGTGTAGACTTAACAGATGAAATAGAAATATTGGAAGCCACTTTAACAAAAGAAACAGAACACATTTATAATAATTTAAAGCCTTGGGATAGAGTACAAGTTGCGAGATTACAAGAAAGACCTACAACTTTAGATTATATCCCATACATATTTGATGATTTTATCGAACTTCACGGTGATCGTACTTTCCGTGATGATCCAGCATTAATAGGTGGATTGGCTTACTTTAATGGGTTACCAGTAACAGTTATAGGTCATCAAAGAGGTAAAGACACTAAAGATAATATTTTTAGAAACTTTGGTATGGCACATCCAGAAGGATATCGTAAAGCTTTGCGTTTAATGAAGCAGGCTGAGAAGTTTAATAGACCGATCATTACGTTCATTGATACGAAAGGTGCATATCCTGGTAAAGCTGCAGAAGAACGTGGACAAAGTGAATCTATTGCTAAAAACTTAGTCGAAATGGCATCTTTAACAGTACCTGTTATTTCTATTGTTATTGGTGAAGGCGGAAGTGGTGGCGCACTTGGATTAGCCGTAACCAATCGTCTACTTATGTTAGAAAATAGTACTTATTCAGTTATTTCTCCAGAAGGTGCAGCAGCCTTGTTATGGAAAGATTCTGGGCTTGCTCAAATGGCAGCTGAAACAATGAAAATTACAGCACCTGACTTATTTGATTTAGATGTTGTAGATGAAGTTGTTAAAGAACCATTTGGTGGCGCTCATAAACATCTAGAATCACAAGCTTCACTTATAAAGACATCAATTGAAAAACATCTTTCAGACTTAAGAACATTAAATGCAGAAAGTTTAGTTGAAGATCGTTTTAATAAGTATCGTAATATAGGAAGTTATATCGATTAGGATATTTAAAATGACAAGTAATCTTTTATACTGATATAATTTCTTTTCATAAATTTATGTATATGTGCATAAATGAATTGAAATTAAGCGATTCCAACTTTTGAAAAATTACAAAAGTTGGAATCTTTTTTTAAGAAGACGTTTACATATTTAAATAACAGTAGTTTTAATGGAATCAAGCCAATATTTGTGTTATTTTTAAATTAACAATCATATAACAAGAGAGGTCTGTATATTTATGAAAAAAATTGCGGTTTTAACGAGCGGTGGAGATTCACCAGGGATGAACGCAGCAATTCGTGCAGTTGTTCGTAAAGCTATTTATCATGATATTGAAGTTTATGGTGTATACCAAGGTTACTTAGGCTTAATAAATGATAATATCAAAAAACTTGAATTAGGTTCAGTTGGTGACATGATTCAAAGAGGTGGTACATTCCTTTATTCTGCTAGATGTCCAGAATTTAAAGAAAAAGAAGTGCGTGCGAAAGCAATTGAAAACCTTGAAAAAAGAGGTATAGAAGGATTAGTTGTTATCGGTGGAGATGGAAGTTATAGAGGTGCACAAAGATTAAGCGAAGAAGCTAAAAATCTTAAAACAATCGGTGTACCCGGTACTATCGATAACGATATTAATGGTACAGACTTTACAATTGGTTTTGATACAGCACTTAACACAATCATTGATGCTGTCGATAAAATAAGAGATACAGCATCAAGTCATGAACGTACTTTTATTATTGAAGTAATGGGAAGAGACGCTGGTGATTTAGCGTTATGGTCAGGATTAGCAGCAGGAGCCGAAACAATTTTAATTCCAGAAGTTAAATCAGACATTGAAGAAATCGCTGAAAAAATTCAACATGGTATGGATAGAGGGAAAAAACATTCTATCATTATTTGTGCTGAAGGTGTCATGACTGGTCATCAATGTGGGGAAGAATTGAAGAAATTTATTAACATTGATACACGCGTTTCATGTTTAGGCCACATTCAAAGAGGTGGTACACCTACTGGAATGGATAGAGTACTTGCTTCTCGTTTAGGCGGTTATGCAGTTGAATTACTTATGCAAGGTGATAGTGCTAAAGCAGTTGGAATCCAACAAAATGAATTAACATGTACGCATTTTGATGAAATATTCCAAGCAGAACATAACATCGACAAGAAAATGTATGATTTAGCACATCAATTATCTATATAAAAAAAGAAAAACTACGGAGGTCATTTTAATATGAGAAAGACAAAAATTGTATGTACGATAGGTCCAGCATCAGAATCAGAAGAAATGTTAGAAAAATTAATGCTTGCAGGCATGAACGTTGCTAGATTGAACTTCTCACACGGAAGTCATGAAGAACACAAAGGTCGTATAGATACAATTAGAAAAGTAAGTTCTAAATTAAATAAAAATATTGGTATCTTATTAGATACAAAAGGTCCTGAAATTAGAACTCATAACATGAAAGATGGTTTAATTGAACTTACTAAAGGTAGTGAAGTAACAGTTAAAACAACTGAAGTAGAAGGTACTAAAGAAGCGTTCTCAGTTACTTACGAAAAATTAGCAGAAGATGTAGAAGTTGGATCAACAATTCTACTTGATGATGGTTTAATTGAACTTACAGTTAAATCAATTGATATCGCTAAAGGTGAAGTTCACTGTGCAGTAGAAAATACTGGCGAATTAAAAAATAAAAAAGGTGTTAACTTACCAGGTGTTAAAGTAAACCTTCCTGGTATTACTGATAAAGACGCTAGTGATATCCGCTTCGGTATCGAACAAGGTGTAGACTTTATTGCAGCTAGTTTCGTAAGACGTCCATCTGATGTATTAGATATTCGTGCAATTTTAGAAGAAAAAGAAAATAACGTTATTAAAATTATTCCTAAAATTGAAAATGAAGAAGGTATTGAAAATATCGATGAAATTCTTCAAGTTTCAGATGGTTTAATGGTTGCTCGTGGTGATATGGGTGTTGAAATTTTACCAGAAGCAGTTCCAATGGTACAAAAACAATTAATCCAAAAATGTAATAAATTAGGTAAACCAGTTATTACAGCAACACAAATGTTAGATTCAATGCAAAGAAACCCACGTTGTACAAGAGCAGAAGCAAGTGACGTAGCAAACGCAATCTATGATGGTACAGATGCAGTCATGTTATCTGGTGAAACTGCAGCGGGATTATATCCAGAAGAAGCAGTACGCACAATGCAAAATATCTCAGTAGCTGCTGAAGAAGCTCAAGATTACAAAAAATTATTATCTGATCGTTCAAAAATGATCGATACGAATTTAGTTAATGCAATCGGTGTATCAGTTGCACATACAGCTTTAAACTTAAACGTGGAATCAATCGTTGCAGCAACTGAAAGTGGTGCTACAGCGCAAACAATCTCTAAATATAGACCACATTCACACATTATTGCTGTTACACCTAATGAAACAACTGCTCGTCATATGACATTAGTATGGGGCGTATTACCAGTTGTGAAAAAAGGTAAACAAACAACTGATGAATTATTAAATAATGCTGTATCAACAGCTGTTAACACAGGTTTAGTTGATAATGGTGATTTAATCATTATTACTGCAGGTGTACCAACAGGTGAAACAGGTACAACTAACTTAATGAAGATTCATTTAGTAGGTGACGAATTGGCTAAAGGTCAAGGAATCGGTCATCATTCAACAGTAGGTAAAGCTGTAGTAGCAAATACTGCTGACGATTTAAAAGGTAAAGATTTAAGTGAATCAATCGTTGTGACACAATCAACAGATGCTGATATGGTTCCATATTTAGAAAATGCTAAAGGAATTGTAACAGAAGAAGGCGGATTAACTTCTCACGCTGCAGTTGTTGGCCTTAACTTAGGCGTAGCAACTATCGTAGGTGTAGAAGGCGCTCGCGAAAAAATAGCAGATGGTACATTAATTACATTAGATCCAAAACAACACAAAGTGTTCGAAGGATATGCTAACGTATTATAATATATAAGATAGAGGCTGGGATATGATATCCTAGTCTCTTTTTTGATTTTATGAAGTATATGCTGTTATTAGCAGTTCTGGCTAAAAGTGCAAATACTGGTGTCGTTATAGTATATAAATAAGGCTACAAAAAAACATCTCATTTTCTGATTTGCTCAGGAAAATGAGATGTTTTTAATTTACTTTATTTAAATACTTTACGTTTTTGATTAAAGTACATGAATGTCAAAATGATAAACCAAATTGGTGTAATTAATATAGCGATTAATGTCACTTTATTTGTCATCAATAACACGAATACGAAAATAAAGAATATTAATGTAATCCATGCTACTGGAACACCACCAGGTAATTTGAAATCAGATGCTTTGTTTAATTCTGGTGATATTTTACGATATCTAATATAAGCAACAATGATTAATGACCATACTACTAAGAAAAGAACAGTTGAAACTGAAGTTACATATTTAAATACTTCACCAGCATCTTTAATCACGTAGTTTAAAAGTACTGAGATCATTAATAAGAAACAACTAAATAGTGTTGCTTTATAAGGGACACCAGTTTTATTTGTTTGACCAAAGCTCTTATTTGCTTGTCCATTTTGTGATAAACCATAAAGCATTCTACTATTTGAGAAAATACCACTATTACAAGATGAAGCTGCAGCTGTTAAAACAACAAAGTTGATAATTGCTGCTGCGATTGGAATACCAATCAGTCCAAATAATTTTACGAATGGACTTTCGGCAGGGTCGATTTTGTCCCAAGGTGTAATAGACATGATGATAATAAGTGAACCTACATAGAAAAGCATAATTCTAATTGGAACACTGTTAATCGCTCTTGGTATTGTCTTATGTGGATCTTTCGTTTCACCAGCTGTAACACCGATTAATTCAATACCTACAAATGAGAAAGCTGCCATTTGGAATGATAAGAAGAAACCATTCATACCATTCGGGAAAATTCCATTATGATCCCAAATATGTGTTAGTGAAGCAGTACCGTATGGTGTTTCATATGCCATTACGATCATGATAATACCGACAACGATTAAAGCTACGATCGTTGTAATTTTAATAATAGAGAACCAGAACTCTAATTCACCAAATAGTTTAGCAGTCATTAAATTCATCGTCATTAATATGAGTATTGTAAATAATGCTGTAATCCATGTTGGTATGTCAGGAAACCAAAAACTTATGTATTTTGCTACTGCAGTTACTTCGGCCATACCAGTGACAATCCAACAGAACCAGTAAGTCCATCCTGTTATATATCCTGCGAACGGGCCGATGTATGTATGTGTGACATCTGCAAAAGAATGAAAATCAGTGTTTGAGAGTAATATTTCCCCTAGAGCTCTCATAAACAGAAATAAAATTAAACCTATTATAATATAGGTCAGTAGTATTGAAGGGCCTGCTGAACTGATTGTTTCTCCAGCACCTAAGAATAAGCCTGTACCTATAGCACCACCTATCGCAATAAGTTGTACATGCCTATTGCTTAACTCCCTTTGTAAATTGTTAGCCATATAAACTTTATCCCACTTTCATATACAAACTTTTATGTTATTATTATGCGCTTACTGTAAGAAAATAGCAATTAAAAAATGAATGTTTAACAACTGTTTGATACCTGTTAACATGATTTATTATTTTTATCATATATAATAATAAAAATGAATGGATGAACGATGAAATGACCTATTCTGATAAAAATAATAGGGTATTACTCACTCGTAAATCCTTTTGTGTTCACGTTTTTGGAATATATTTAATTTACTATAGCAATATTATAAAAAATATAAAATTACAACTGTTTATTTTTATTCATCTAAAATTACTAAAGAATTTAAAGTTTAAAAGTCCTTCGCATTCACAAATCTCTAGAAATTATATATAATGATAGATGAAAGCCATTACATATATGGGCAATTATTTAGTAAGGGGGATATTATTATGGCACAAGTAGCAAAAGGGTTAGAGGGCATCATTGCTTCTGAAACTCAAATTAGTTCAATCATAGATAATCAATTAACTTATGCAGGTTATGAAATAGATGATCTAACTGAAAATGCTTTATTTGAAGAAGTTATGTTTTTACTATGGAATTTAAGATTACCAAACAAAGAGGAATTAGCAGAACTAAATGAGAAACTACTAGGATATATGACTCTAAACCCTAGAATGTATACACATTTCGAAGATTATGCGACTGATAAAGTTCATCCAATGACTGGATTACGTACTTCATTATCTTATTTAGCGCATTTCGATCCAGACGCTGAAAAATTTGATGAAGAAATTAACTATGAACGTGCAATTAGAATTCAAGCAAAAGTTGCATCATTAGTAGCAGCATTTTCTCGTGTAAGACAAGGTAAAGAAGTTGTGAAACCTAAAAAAGATTTAACATATGCAGCAAACTTCTTATATATGTTAAGAGGTGAAGTTCCAACTGATGTTGAGGTGGAAGGTTTTAACAAAGCGTTAATTTTACACGCTGACCATGAATTCAATGCTTCAACATTCACAGCACGTGTAGCAGTTTCGACTTTATCTGATATGTATTCAGGTGTGACAGCAGCAGCTGGCGCATTGAAAGGCCCATTACATGGTGGTGCTAACGAACAAGTTATGAAAATGTTAACTGAAATTGGCACTGTCGACAAAACTGATGATTACATCAAAGAAAAAATCGCAAACAAAGAAAAAATTATGGGCTTCGGACACAGAGTTTATAAAAATGGTGATCCTAGAGCGAAGTACTTAAAAGAAATGAGTCGTCGTATTACAGATGAATCAGGTCAAAAAGAACTGTTTGAAATTTCTTTAAGAATTGCTGAAATTATGAAAGAAGAAAAAGGATTATTACCTAACGTTGACTTCTACAGTGCAACTGTATATCACAGCATGGGTATTGATCACGATTTATTCACACCAATATTTGCAATTAGCCGTATGTCAGGTTGGACAGCTCATATTCTTGAACAATATAGAACAAATAGAATTATGAGACCAAGAGCTGAATATACTGGTGAACGTGATCGTAAATATGAACCAATTGAAAACCGTTAATTTAATTAATATAATATAACTAACAAATTTAGATGGAGGAATCATATAATGACAGCAGAAAAAATTACAACAAATCAAGGCGTTTTAAATGTTCCAAATAATCCAGTTATCCCATTTATTATCGGGGATGGAATTGGACCAGATATCTGGAATGCAGCAAGTAGAGTATTAGATGCAGCTGTAGAAAAAGCATATAATGGCGAAAAGAAAATCGAATGGAAAGAAGTATTAGCAGGTCAAAAAGCATTCGATGAAACAGGTGAATGGTTACCAAACGAAACTTTAGAAACGATTAAAGAATATTTAATCGCTATTAAAGGTCCATTAACTACACCAATTGGTGGCGGAATTCGTTCACTAAACGTTGCTTTACGTCAAGAGTTAGATTTATTCACTTGTCTACGTCCAGTACGTTGGTTTAAAGGTGTTCCTTCACCTGTTAAACGTCCTGAAGATACAGATATGGTTATCTTCCGTGAAAATACTGAAGATATTTATGCTGGTATTGAATTCCAAGAAGGCTCAGATGAAGCTGAAAAAGTTATAGACTTCTTACAAAATGAAATGGGTGCTAAAAATATCAGATTCCCTGAAACTTCAGGTATCGGTATTAAACCAGTTTCTAAAGAAGGTACTGAAAGATTAGTAAGAGCAGCAATTAACTATGCATTCGATAATAATCGTAGAAATGTTACATTAGTTCATAAAGGTAACATCATGAAATTCACTGAAGGTGCATTCAAAAAATGGGGTTACGATTTAGCTGAACGTGAATTCGGAGATCGCGTATTCACTTGGCAACAATATGATAAAATTGTTGAAGAAGAAGGTAAAGATGCAGCTAATAAAGCACAATCAGATGCAGAGGCTGAAGGTAAATTAATTATCAAAGACTCTATCGCTGATATCTTCTTACAACAAATTTTAACGCGTCCTGCTGAATTTGATGTAGTAGCTACAATGAACTTAAACGGTGACTACATTTCAGATGCATTAGCAGCTCAAGTTGGTGGTATTGGTATTGCACCTGGTGCAAACATTAACTACGAAACTGGACATGCAATTTTCGAAGCGACACATGGTACAGCTCCTAAATATGCTGGTTTAGATAAAGTTAACCCTTCATCAGTATTATTAAGTGGTGTATTAATGTTAGAACACTTGGGTTGGCAAGAAGCTGCTGACAAAGTAACTCAATCTGTTGAAGCTACAATTGCTTCTAAAGTAGTAACATATGACTTTGCTCGTTTAATGGATGGCGCAACTGAAGTTAAATCTTCAGAATTCGCTGATGAATTAATTAAAAATTTACCATAATAGATGTTATTTGAGGAAGGTTATTTAATAACCTTCCTTTTATTATAAGGAGATGAACAACATGGCAAGAAAGAAAATTTCAATTATTGGAGCAGGATTTACTGGCGCTACAGCTGCATTTATAGCAGCTCAAAAAGAGTTAGGTGATATTGTACTTGTTGATATGCCTCAATCTGAAAACCCAACAAAAGGTAAAGCTTTAGATATTGCAGAAAGTGCACCGGTATTAGGCTTTGATTCAAAAGTAACGGGTACTGCTAATTATGAAGATACAAAAGATTCAGATGTCGTCATTATTACAGCGGGTATTGCAAGAAAGCCTGGGATGTCACGTGATGATTTAGTACAAACAAATCAAAATGTTATGAAATCCGTAACGAAAGAAATTGTTAAATATTCACCTAATTGCGTTATCTTAGTCTTAACAAACCCAGTTGATGCAATGACTTATACTGTATATAAAGAGTCAGGATTTCCGAAAGAGCGCGTGATTGGTCAATCTGGCGTATTAGATACTGCTAGATTTAGAACATTTGTTGCTGAAGCATTAGATCTTTCAGTTAAAGATGTAACAGGATTTGTATTAGGTGGTCATGGAGATACAATGGTTCCACTTATTAGATACTCAGCGGCTGGTGGCGTACCTTTAGAAAAGTTATTGTCTGAAGAAAAAATTGCTGAAATTGTTGATAGAACAAGAAAAGGTGGAGCTGAAATCGTTAATTTACTTGGTAATGGTTCAGCATATTATGCACCAGGAGCAGCTTTAATTGAAATGACAGAAGCAATATTGAAAGATCAAAAGAGAGTATTACCTTCAATTGCTTATTTAGAAAGTGAGTATGGTTATCAAGACATCTATTTAGGTGTACCAACTGTATTAGGTGCTAATGGTATTGAAAAAGTCATTGAGTTAGACTTAACTGACGAAGAAAAGAAATTACTTGATGAATCTGCTCAATCTGTTGAAGCAGTAAAGAACATTTTACAATAAAATAACAGTTAGAAGACGCATTCTGCTTTGAATGCGTCTATTTTATTTTGCTAGTGTTAACTTTTTGTAAAGTTCTCTAAATAACCATTATTTTTTTAATAATTTAAGTTATAATTATATTAAATCGCTTAAGGAGGACCTTGAATGTCACAAAAAGTATTGGTAGTAGACGATGAGCAATCTATCGTTACATTGCTTAAATATAATATAGAACAAGCTGGTTACCAAGTAATTGTAGCTTATGATGGAGTTCAAGCGTTAGAGAAAGTAAATGAAGAGAAACCAGATTTAGTAGTATTAGATGTAATGTTACCTGAGAAAGATGGAATTGAAGTTTGTAAAACGATTCGATCAGATAAAAACCAAGTTCCGATTCTTATGCTTACAGCTAAAGACGATGAATTTGATAGAGTATTAGGTCTAGAATTAGGTGCAGATGATTATATGACTAAACCATTTTCACCTCGTGAAGTTGTAGCACGTGTTAAAGCTATATTAAGACGCGTTGGGCAAGTTGAAAATAAAAACTTAGATTATGATGAAGATATTATTCTAGGTGCAATTAGAATTAGACCTGACTTCTTTGAAGTGTATAGAAATGATGAGTTATTAGAATTAACACCAAAAGAATTCGAACTTTTACTTTACCTTATTGAGAGACAAGGTCGTGTGATAACTAGAGAACATATGTTGAATTCAGTTTGGAATTATGAATTTGCTGGAGACTCTAGAATAGTTGATGTGCACATCAGTCATTTGAGGGATAAACTTGAAGAAAATCCTAAGCAACCTCAATTCATTAAAACGGTTAGAGGTTTAGGCTATAAGTTAGAAAGACCAAAGAATAATGATTAAGTTCTATAATAAATTACTAATTATACTTACAACGGTTACTGTTGTAAGTTTTCTTATATTAGGTTTTTTCCTTCATAATTCTAGTTACGATTTAATTTCTAAACAACAGCAAAAATTATTAAAGACTGAATCCAAAAAAGTTTACGATATTGCAAAAAATAATCCTGAAAATCTTAAAGATATTTTAAGTGTCTTTGATCAAGATATTTTACTGCAAAAAGATGGACGTGTGTTATATCGTTCAAGTGAAAAGGATACAAACATATTTAATCAAAATAAAAAGCAAGCTATATCTGATGCAAATGCATTTGATGAATATTTTGCAGTAGATAAGTCGGAATCTGAAGTCATGTATGCAAGAACGTATGGAAATTATACAGTTGTCATAGCAAAACATACAGATACGATAGCGATTATTCAAAAAGATATTTGGAAATATTTATTATTAGTCTTATGTTTTACATTACCTTTAATCTATTTTGTCGTTCGATATATTAACACTTCTTATATTCATCCAATTAAAGAAGTGACATATGCTACTAAAATATTGGCTTCAGGTAAATATCGTGTTAGAGTGCCAGAAAGTAATGTGAAAGAAACGAAAGAACTCTTTGTTAATACGAATGAACTTGCTAGAACATTAGATAATTTAAATAATGAACAGAAATTGCAACGTAATCGACTGGAAACGACTTTAGAGAATATTCCAAGTGCAATTTTAATGTTAGATAGAGAAGGTTATATTGTCATTGCAAATAAGACGTATCATGACTTATTTGATAGAGACAGTCATTCTGAAGGGCAGTTATTTAAAGAAGCAATGCCTAATGTTGAGATTATACAGATGATGAACGAAGCGTTAAAATTAGAAAAACCTATGTTTGAACAAGTAGAAATGTATATCAATGATGTACATAATAAGTTCTTTGAAGTTTCAGTTATTCCAGTATTATCTCGAAAAAAACGAAATCTATTAGGTTTAGTTGTCGTTATGCATGATATAACGAAGTTGAAGAAATTAGAACATATGCGAAAAGATTTTGTGGCTAATGTATCTCATGAATTAAGAACACCAATTACATCAATAAAAGGATTTGCGGAAACATTATTAGATGGTGCTAAAAATAATCCCGAATCGTTAGATATGTTCTTAAATATCATGTTAGATGAATCTAATCGAATTCAAT
>OMJG01000140.1_pt1 | contig 52940 bp, 45 predicted proteins | sample 1646431 | NCBI WGS metagenome assembly OMJG01 (sample SAMN03771674, study PRJEB25209) | food metagenome | isolation source: Cotija cheese | place: Mexico:Jalisco,Michoacan | collected 2011-12-12 | reverse complement strand
ACGGATGGGCTGATCCAAGTTCAAGCCGTTGATGTGGATGCTCCTAACTATGGTAAAGAAGGTACTGCTCGTTTCATTTATACGAACGATAAGCCGCTGGACATTTCTGCACTTAGAGGTTTGCCCTACTGCAGCTCGTGGGATTTCACCTCGTCTGAGCATACGAAGCTGCTCTATCTTGGTAAATCTGCTATCGCTCGGGAGAACAGTTTTCCTCGGCTTATGGAAATCTATAGCAAGGACCGGGCTGTGGAGTATGCGAAGACGATTGATAAAGCCTTAGGGAAGATAGGTGTGTCGGTCGACCGCGACATGACGTTTGGCGAGGTGATCGGGGCCAACACGGATATCGCCGCTCCGACGCGTAGCCAACAGCGAGCCTTTGACGATGATCCTGATCTCTTGTCCCGCGCTTACGGCTATACCTTCCGGGACTTGGTTACGACTTCTGTGAACTCTGACAGGCTGCTTGGTACGAAGAAGGTATCTGAGCTGGACGATCGGGACAGAGGAGAAAAGCGCGACCCTTTGATCAACCACTTGATGGCCATTCAGTTTATTCGAGCGCAGTATTCCCAGGGGAGTTTCAATTCGATAATCAGGTCTATGTCGGTTCGTGTGACAAGTATAGAGGACCGCGTACGACTTGCGCAGAACCTCGATTGGCTGAGCACTGCGGGTGGTAAGCCGGTGGGTGAGGTGGTGGACTACGCGGATTCTTCTGGCTTGGTAATCCGCAGGGACGCGGTCCAGGATTTTCAGAAGCGGCATCCGTATCGGTGTGCAAGAGTGTTCGAAGTTCCTTTTGACGAAGTTGCGGCTTTGTATAGCTACGTCGAGGATTTTTCTCCATTCTCAACTCAGCATGGGGTTAAGGGGCTCTTCGCAGTTAGGGGTGTAATCGGGGTCTGAATCCTCCCGTCTCGAGCAAGCTTCGGGCGATGTAGTGGGTGAGGTTCCGGAACCCCAGCGCCGATCCACGTAGGTGTTCCAGCCTGCCGTTCAATGCTTCCGTCGGACCGTTCGACGTCCCCGGCCGATCGAAATACGCCAACACATCCATAGCCCGCTTCTTCAACGTCCGCCCCAGCCGGCGCAGCTCAACAAGACCAGCAGGCACCCCGGACGAGATGGAGTCGATGATCGACTGCAGCGACTTCTTCCCCGCGGTTCGGTCCGGGTTGCGGTAGGCGGTGATGATGTCTTGGAACACGCTCCAGGTCACCTCCACATCAGCATGATTCTCATCAGCAAAGAGAGCGACGATCCGTTGCTGCTGCCGCTCGGTGAGTAACTGACACCCGGTGTGCAGAGTCCGCCGGGCCTGATACAACGGGTCGCCCTTCTTCCCGCGGTGCCCGGTCGTTTCCTGCTGAACACGCCTGCGGACCTCGTCCAGACTGTCCCCGGCGAGCTTGACGACATGGAAGGGATCCATCACTTCCACCGCGGCCGGCAGCTCTTCGACAGCAGCGGTCTTGAACCCGGTGAACCCATCCATCGCCACGACCTCGATTCCATCGCGGAAGGCCTTCGACTGCCGGGCCAGCCACGATTTGAACACGGCCTTCGATCGTCCCTCAACCATGTCCAGCAATCTCGCTGGTCCTGTCTGATCGCGGATCGGGGTGAGATCGATGATCACGGTCACGTACTTGTCACCCCGTCTGGTGTGCCGCCAGACATGTTCGTCGACGCCGATGACGCTCACGTTATCGAACCGGGAAGGATCGTCGATGAGAGCCCGATGTCCTTCGGCCAGGATCGCGTCATTAGCGGTGTGCCAGGATACAGCGAGCTTGGCCGCGATGACGGAGATCGTGGCGTGATCGACAACGAGTGCTTTCAAAGCCCATGCGAGTCCGGTGCGCGAGATCTTGGCCCTGGCTGGGGCTGCTTGGTCGGTGTCATGGCGCCACACGCGCCCACAGAGTTCGCACTTGTAGCGACGGAGTCGGATGAGCAGGGTGGTGGGACGGTGCCCGAAGGGTTCGTGAGCCAATTTCCGGGTCACAGTATCGCGGGGCCGGCCATGTCCGCCGCATCGGTGGCACCACTCATCGTCAGTGGTTGGGGTGCACAGGAGAACTGTTTCTGAATCGGTGACGTGTTGGCCCGTGCAGTGCAGGCCGAGTGTGTCGAGGTGGCAGAACGTGGTGAGGTCAGGGGTGGAGAACGTAAGGTGGTGCACGTCGAGGTCTTTCGGATGGTTTGTCTAGGAAATTCCATCTTCGAAAGGCCTCGACCTATTTCTGTGTAGCGACGCGCACCGGTTCTACACCCTCAACTGCGAAGAGCCGGTAATGAGTGAGGTTGTCAGCAAGGTCGCGAGTTTCCACACCAGGTTGCTGGGCCGCCGTCAGGTAGCAAATGGGAGGTGAGGAGGGCTGACGACGTCTAGCCTGCGTGCGTCGTGAGCACCTCGAGCACGGAATCGCCGTAGCGGTCGAGCTTCTTCAGACCCACTCCGCTGACCTGACCGAGTTCGCTGATCGTCGAGGGCTTGACCTCGACGATGCCGTAGAGCGTGGCATCGGGGAACACGACATAGGCGGGCACGCCCTGCTCCTTCGCCTGCTCGCCGCGCCAGGAGCGCAGGGCCTCGAACAGGGAGGCATCGGCGGGGTCGAGTTCGACTTCGGGGCCGCCCCGGCGACGTGATCCGGCCTTCTTGCCTCCGGACTTCTTCACCGGGTCGACGCGCAGTGAGATCTCCTCTTCTCCCCGCAGGACGGGGCCGGCCGCCTCACCGACCACGAGCACTCCGTAGTCGCCATGGGAGTCGAGGAGTCCGCGGGCGAGCACCTGGCGGATGACGGTCTTCCATTGGCTCTCGGACAGGTCGTCGCCGACGCCCCAGACGCTCAGGCTCGCATGGTCCGAGGCCCGGGAACGGTCGTTGTCGTTGCCGCGCAGCACGTCGATGACCTGGCCCGAACCGAAGCGCTGCCCGCGTTCCCGGTCGAGCCGGATGACGGCGGACAGAAGCTTCTGCACGGCCACGGTCGCGTCCCAGGTCACTGGGGGTGTCATGCATGTGTCGCAGTTGCCGCACGGTGCGGATTCCTCATCGAAGTACCGCAGCAGCTGCACACGTCGGCAGTCGACTGTCTCGCAGAGGGCGAGCATCGAATCGAGGTGGCTCATCTGGCGGCGTTTGAACACCTGGTCGCCCTCGCCGGATTCGATGAGTCGGCGTTGGGAGACGACATCGCCGAGGCCGTAGACCATCCACGCATCCGCGGGCAGTCCATCGCGGCCGGCTCGACCGGTCTCCTGGTAGTAGCCTTCGACCGACCGCGGCAGGTCGAGGTGGGCGACGAAGCGGACGTCGGGTTTGTCGATGCCCATGCCGAAGGCGATGGTGGCGACCATGACGATGCCGTCCTCGCGGAGGAACCTCGCCTGGTTCTCCGCGCGCACCTCGGCGGGAAGCCCTGCGTGGTACGGCAGGGCCGTGAGGCCGCGGGCGACGAGTGCTTCGGCCAGCTGATCGACCCCGCGCCGGGACAGACAGTAGACGATGCCCGAATCCCCGGGGTGTTCGGTGGTGATGAAGTTGAGCAGCTGCGATCTCGCCGAGGCTTTCGGCTCGATCCGGTAGGTGATGTTGGGTCGGTCGAAGCTCGCGACGAAGTGCTCGGCATCCTGGAGGTGGAGTCGTTCGGTGAGTTCGGCGTGGGTGGCCGGCGTGGCCGTGGCCGTTAGTGCGATGCGCGGGACATCCGGGAATCGTTCGGCCAAGACGCCGAGTCCCAGATAGTCGCTGCGGAAGTCATGTCCCCATTGGGACACGCAGTGGGCTTCGTCGATGGCGAACAGGGAGATCTGTGCCAGCTCGAGCAGTCGCATCGTCCGCGGCAGGACGAGACGCTCGGGCGCGAGGTAGAGCAGGTCGATCTCTCCGGCGAGCAGCTGCTGTTCGACCTGCTGGGCGGTCTCGAAATCGAGGGACGAGTTGAGATAGGCCGCCCGCACGCCGAGGTTCTCCAGCGCCGCGACCTGATCGGCCATGAGCGCAATGAGTGGGGAGATGACGACACCTGTACCGGGCCTGACCAGGGCAGGAATCTGATAGCACAGGGATTTTCCGCCGCCGGTGGGCATGAGTACGACCGCATCCCCGCCGCCGACGACCTGGTCGACGATGGCCGCCTGCTGACCCCGGAACTCCTCATAGCCGAAGACATCGTGGAGGACATCGAGGGCGGAGGTCGTGGCTGCGGAGGTCATGGCACCCACCCTAGTTCACGTCACTGACCCGAACCTCCATCGGAGACGGGACTACGGACAAGGGGTTTGAGACCTCAGAGGAAACAAACCGAGGTCCCGGTGCGACAAGTCGAGGTGTGGGAGAGCGGAGATGGGACCAGCCGAGAAATATGGGTCACCATCGGATACTTCGAAGCGCTGAAAGTATCCGATGATGACCTACATTTTCCGGGGACTATCCGAAAGTGACCATTTCTCGGGAGCGGGGAGGCAGATCTCCGGAAATCAGGCCTCTGGCCGACGTCCGCCGCGCTGCTCTGTGCGAACCCGGCACCAACAGGCCCAACAGGCCCAACGGCCCCAACAGGCCCAACAGGCCCAACGGCTCCAACAGGCCCAACAGGCCCAACGGCCCCAACGGCCTCGCCAGTCCAGCTACCCGTCACCCGACGGTCCGGGGACCTGGCTCAGACACCCCAGCACCCGGAGGCCCTCCACCTAACGGCCCGCGAACCTCCGTGCCGCGACGAGTCCAAACACGCACACCACGGCCACTGCGACGGCGAAGATGACGGTCGCATTCGCCAGTCCCACCTCGGCGGCGAGGAATCCGGCACCGATCGCCGGCACCGATATGAACACGTACGCGAGGATGAAGTACGAGGTGGTTGCCTCGGTGCGGTGCTCGGGCGCGGTCACCGCGATGATCGCGCGCATCCCGGTCATGAACACGAGCCCCTGCCCGGCACCGGCCAACGCTGCGGAGGCGATGAGCACCGGCAGCGACCCCGCCATGAGTGCGAAGACGAGAGCACCCATGCTCACGATCATGGTCACGGTCCCGCCGACGATGAGTCGACGGTCGCTGAACCCGCGCAGCAGCACCTGCGCCGTCGCCGAGGCGCCGAAGAGAAGGAACACAACAGCACCGGTGACCGCGGTCGACGTCACGTGCAGGGTCTGACCGATGAAGCTCGGCGCGATCGCCGAATACAGCCCGCACACCGCGAAGCCGGTGATCGCCCCAGGTGAGGCGGCTAGGAACATGTGCCTCGCCGAGGCGGGAATCCCCGGCAGCTGCAACCGGACGGAGGTTGCCCCGCCCCGCGTGCGGTCCCGCACGAGCATGAGCGCGAACCCGGCGATGGCGAGCATGAGCGCGTTGACGAGGAACGGCGTGAGCAGGGGAGCGGGGGCGAAGCGGGCGAGCAGTCCGGACGACAGGATCCCGAGTCCGAGGCCGCCCATATTCGCCGCCGTGGCCAAGGATCCGGCGAGTCGTTCGCGCCCGGCGGGCGCGTTCTCGAGCACGGTGACGGTGGCGGTCGACGTGAAGATCCCCGCGGCCAGACCGGACAGGACTCGGCCGGTCAGCAGCAGGCCGATGTGGGATCCGATGAGGAAGAGCACCGCCGAGGCGATCGAGAAGATCACCCCGAGGCCGAGCACCGGCCGTCGACCCAGTCCGTCGGAGAGGCGACCGAAGACGACGAGCGCGCCGATGACCCCGACCACGTAGATTGCGAAGAGCTGAGTGGTGAATGCGGTGCCGAACCCGAACCGCTCCTCATAGAGCGGGTAGAGGGGCGTGGGCAGGGTGGTGCCCATCATGACGACGGTGAATACGTACACCGAGGCGGCCAGGCCCCATCCCGTCGCGATGCGCGGATCCGGGCGCCGCTGGTGTGCTGCCGTCTCGTCGGCCACTGCCGCGCCCCTTTTCCGGTTGAAATCGTCCCTCGCCGAGGCGGCCCACCGCACCCATCGCCGCCCCGATCGTCCGAGGACCGGTCTGGTGCCATTCGATCCTGACAGGTACCTGCAGGCGGTGAACCGACTGCGATTGTACGCTGGAACTTACGAGTCCATGTCTGTTGGCGGCATGGCGGATTGTGCGCACCCGCGAGAAGGAGCAGATTCCGATGACGACGACCCCGAGCAGCCCCGCCGAAGTCGAATCGACCGCAACGGCGGATCCGACCCGACGACGTGTGATGAAGACAGCGGGCGTGGCCGGAACGGTGGCGGTCATCGGCGGCTCGGTGGCGGCCACCTCGGCGTGTTCGTCCGACGAGGATGCGGAGCCGACCAAGGACTCGAGCCTGTCGGCCTCAGACGTGCCCGTGGGATCCGGCACCGTCATCGAGGACACCTACGTGATCACTCAGCCGAAGGAGGGCGAGTTCTTCGCATTCTCATCGGTGTGCACCCACCAGGGCTGCCAGGTCACTCGCATCACCGAGGAGGCCATCATCTGCCCGTGCCATTCCTCGAACTTCTCGGTGACCACCGGAGAGGTGATCTCCGGTCCGGCCGAGGAGCCGCTGCCGAAGTACGAGGTCTCCGAAAGCGGCGGCACGCTGACCGTCAAGGGCAAGTAGGGCGCCTGCCTGGCCTCAGGCACCCGACCGGGCACAGTCGCCGGCCCGGGCTCAGGCGCACGAACCTCAGGAGTTGTCAGTGGGACCGGGTCTGTCTTCGGCGGCGGAATCCGCGGCGGATGAATCCGCGACAGGCAGGATCCAACCGAGACCCGTACCCAATGTGAAGCCGAGGATCAAGAACGGAATGGTCAGCGGTGCGCCCATGAGGAACCCTGCGATTGCACCGATGACTGCGCCGATGCCTGCGAACAGCCACAGACGCGAGTTGACACGAGAGTTTCCGGGCTGGCTCATACGACGAAATTAACCTCGAACGAAGACATGTGGGTCGCTGCTTGGTGAACTGAATGCGAAAAGTTCGTGCTGCAGTGCGGGCGCTCACCCGAGCATGAGCCCCGGAATCACGAGTGCACCGGCGATCAGCAGTGTCAGGACGCTCTCGATTCCGATGGTGGCGACCTCGGCCCGGCGAGCCTTTGCCTCCGCTGCTCGCCGCGGCAGATCCGGCCACACCAGGACAGTGCGGAATACGGCCGCGGCGCAGACGACCATGGCCGCCAGCCAGGCGTAGACGAACCAGTCAGTCCAACCGCCGAACGATGAGATCAGGCGGATCAGCAGCACGAACGCCGCCGCCGCGATGAGGCCGCCGAGAAGCCGCATCCTCGTCGCCGACCATGTCGCCCGCAGGGCCGAATAGGCCGCCCAGGCGACGAGTACCGCTCCCACCACAGCGGAGATGAGTTCGGAATTCTCGGGCTCCTGTGCGTTCGGTCGCTGAGGTCGTCGTTTCGGAGGCTGACTCTGTCCGGTCGGTGGCCGGCGCGGAGACCAGATCGGCGGCCGCGTCGACCCAGTTAGCGGAATCGGTCAGCACGATGATCCCCTGCTCGGACTTCGGATCGAAGCCGAGAAACGACCTGTAGCCGCCGGTGCCTCCGTTGTGCCAGGTGAGGTTCGGGCTGCGATCTGTCGTCGTGAACCAGGCCCAGCCGATCCGATCCGAATCGTCGAAGGCCTTGCGCGGGTGGCTCGCCTCGGCGCCGGGGGCACTTTCGTCGCGTACTGCCCGCAGCCAGATGGACATGTCGTGCGTCGTCGACCGGATCGCCCCGGCCGGTGCCGACCCGCCGAGCGTCCACGGTGCGGCGGGCAGTCCCGAGGCCGTGTATCCGTGGGACAGCCCCTCAGCGGAATCCGGGACGAAGGTCTCCTCCATGCCCAGCGGTTCCGTGATCCGCTCGCGGACGAGGTCCGTATAGTCCTGACCGGCCGCCTCGGCGAGGGCTTGGCCGAGGACGGCGAACCCGTAGTTCGAATACTCGGGTTCCGGTTCGCCGACCTCCACATCGTTGAGGCTCGCGACGATGTCCCCGGCGTCCCCGCGGTACGGGTCGGTGTGGATGTAATTCGACAGCACGCTCATCACTCCGTCTCTGAAGCTCGGAGTGGGTTCCTGGGAGGGCAGCCCCGACCGCTGCATCGCAATCGACTCGAGCGTCACCTCGGCGACCTTCCCGTCCAGGTCCGGCCAGACTTCGCCGAGGCGGGTGTCCGCCTTCACCTCGCCCCGGTCGATCGCCTCGGCGAAGAGCGCGGCCGTGAACGTCTTCGTGATCGATCCGATCTCGAACTCGGTGTGCTCATGGGCTCCGGTGCCCGCGAAAGTCACCTCGTCGCCGTCGACGCGGGCGGCCGCCACGTGCTGCCAATGCCGGCTGCCGAGTGCGTCCTCGAGCTCAGCCATGAGCTCGGGATCCCCGGTAGGCGCGCCCTGGAAACCGCGCGGCCACGGGGTGATCGCCGCGAGGACGGCGGCCGTGAGTGAGGCAGCAAGCAAGGCAATCCCCAGTCGCCGAGGCGGCCGTCCCGCGGCCGCAGATGTGCGGTGGTCGTCGGTGACGGTCATCGTTCCTCCTGGTCAGCAGGGGTGGAAAGTGTGGTGGTCGGGTACGGGTCGTGCGGTGGGCGATGGCTCAAGGACGCGAGGTTTCGTCAGTGTGTGCCGATGAGGACGAGGGTGAGCAGCGGAACGACTCGCTGAGCGGGCACCCGCCAGTGTCCGCGGCGGGCGCTCTCTAACCAGCCGGCGCCGGCGAGGGCATGCACATGGTGATAGATCTGCCCGGACGTGCCGAAGCGTTCGTCCTTGCCCAGCTCGGCCACGGTGCTCGTGCCCTCATAGATCGCCTGGAGCAGCTGCAGGCGGACCGGGTGGCCGAGGGCTGCCAGGGATCCGGCCGCCTCGGCGAAGTCGATCTGCGCCAGGCCCGCGCTGCTCAGGCCCATCTGCCACGCCACGGGACCGCTGCCGCCCGGGGGAGTCGTGTACCCGGTGTAGGTCACTCCGCCCTCCTCGCCGAGGTGGTCGACGAGCCCATGCAGCGCCCAGAAGGTCTCCGCGTCGCCCGGCAGGGCGGTCGCCGCTTCGCCTGCGGCGGGCCGCGGTGGCGCGATGGAGGCGGCCGCAGCCTCGAGTTCGGCGACTCGTTGTTCGAGGGCGGAGAGGCGATCGTCTGCCGACGGTGTCGATTCCATGCTTCGATAATACAACCAATACGTAATTACGTAAATACATGAGACGCAAAGAAGCGCCGCCCACCCGCGCCTGAGTCGACGCTGACCGGACAGACTCAGGCAGGCGACCTAGACTGGTGCCGTGATGAGTACCGAAGAACCGCGCACCGAATCCACGCCCCCGCGTAACGAAGCCGCCCCGCAGGCCATTGCCGCAGCGAGTCGGCTCGGCTGGCCCATGGTCGTGCGTGGAATCCTCGGCGTCGCCTTCGGCATCGTCACCGTCTTCTGGCCCCGCGACGCCGTCAACCCCGCGCAGCTGAGCCTGCCGACCGACGTCGTCGACCACTTGGCCATCGGCTACCTCATCCTCTTCGCCCTGGCCTTGGTCTTCCAGGCCGTGCGCTCGCCGTTGAACGTGCGCACCGCGATCTTCGGCCAGGCCGTCATCGCGATCCCAGCCATCGTCTTCCTCTTCCTCGCCGACCAACCGGCCGAACTGCGCGCTGCCCTGAGCATCTGGGCCCTGCTGCACGGTGCCCTCGAATTCTGGGCCCACCGGCAGCTGCGCTCCCAGCCCATGGCCTCGGACTTCCTCATCGCCTCGGGAGTCCACGTCCTGCTCGGCATCATCCTCGTCTTCGGCGACGGCATGGAAGCCCTGTCGATCCTCGGCTTCACCGGAGCGGCGACCCTCATCGCCGGCGTGATCTTCATCATCGGCGGCTACTCCCGCCTGAGCAAGGGCCGCCAGTTGGCGAAGCGCGGTGCCCTCCCCGAGGAGATCGACACCCCCGCCGAGGCGGCCGAGCCCGCCGACGCTGCCCCCTCGGGTGCCGCTGACGCCGCCGACGATACGAACTCGTCCGATGCCGCGGACACGTCCGACCCAACCGACGCCGCCGGCGAAGCCGATCGCACGGCCGATCCCGAATCTCCCGACGATCCGGACAGCGACACCCCAGTGAAGAAAGAGCCCTGACCGGCACCCGAGCCAACCGAGACACCAGAGGTGAGATGAGCACTGTCGAGCACGAGAGCGCAACCGAATCCCGATTGGCCACCATCGCCGCCTCGGTGAGGTCCTCCGAATTATTGGGCGACCTGGCCGAAGCCAGCAGAGCACTCGACCCCGTCCTCTTCCGGCGCCTCTTCGCGCTCTCCCGCTCCCCATCCCTGCTGGTGGCGACCGACTACGACGGGACGATCGCCCCCATCGTCGACGTCCCCAGCCAAGCCTTTCCCCTGGAGAGCTCGGTCGACTCGCTGCGCGCGCTCGCCCTGCTGCCGTCCACCTCGGCGGGGGTGATCTCCGGTCGCAGCCTGCGCGACCTCGCGGCGATGTCGCGCCTGCCCAGGGAGGTCCACCTCTTCGGGTCTCACGGCGGTGAGACCGACACATTCACCATCGATACGCTCACCGAAGAGCAGCGGGCGGTCCTCGCCGACTTCCGCGCCGACCTCACCCGCGCCCTGCCGCGCGACGTCATCGAGCACAAGACCACCGGTGCGGCCGTGCACCTGCGCGGACTCGACGAGGCCGGCCGGCGCGAGATCGAAGCCGCCGTCGACAAGCTCGCGGCCGCCCACCCGATCCACCCCACCCGCGGCAAACAGGTCATCGACCTCTCCGTCGTACCGTCGTCGAAGGCCGATGCGCTGACTCGACTGCGCAGCCAGACCGGAGCGGAAGCCGTCGTGTTCATCGGCGATGACACCGCCGACGAATTCGCTCTCGAAACCCTCGGCGCCGATGACCTCGGGCTCAAGGTCGGAACTGGGAACACGCCCACACACGCCGACTTCCGCCTCGACTCACCGGACGAGGTCTCCACCGTCCTCGGCGCCCTGTTCGAACTGCGCAAGTCCTGGCTCTTCGGCCGTCGCGCCACCCCGATCCAGCGGCACAGCCTCATCGGCAACGGACAATCGACCGCGCTCATCGACCCGACTGGCAGCATCTGCTGGATGCCGCACCCGCTGCCGCACTCGGCGTCGATGTTCTCCGAGATCCTCGGCTCCGAGGCGGCCGGATTCTTCGCCGTAGCACCGGCCAACGGAGCCGCTCCGCTGACGCAGCGCTACCTCGGGAACTCGACCCTGCTCGAGACCCGGTGGGCCGGACTGAGCTGTGTCGACTACCTCGCACCCGTCGACGGGCACAGCGACGACACGATCGTCGTCCGCGTGCTCACCGGCGACACCCCGACCCGCATCCGGTTCGCACCCAGGCTCGACTACGCCACGGTGCCCACCCGCATGACCAGGACCGATGACGGTGTGGCGGTGCTCGGCACCGCGGAGCCGATCGAACTCCACGCCCCCGGAATCGACTTCGACATCGTCGAGAACGGCGACTCCCACACCGCCGAGGCGACCGTCATCCCCTCGCAGCAACCCGGCGGATCCATCGTCCTCGTCCTCGCCTGCGGGACCGGTTCCGGAGACGCCGGATATATGGCCACCGGCGGAGAGCATCATGTGCGCGAACGCGCCCTGAACTTCTGGACGAACTGGGTCGACTCGCTCACCCTGCCCGGCCACCACCGCGACGAGGTCATCCGGTCGGCGATCACCCTGCGCGCTCTCTGCCACGAACCCACCGGCGGAGTCCTCGCCGCCCCCACGACCTCCCTGCCCGAGGGCATCGGCGGAGTCCGCAACTGGGACTACCGGTACACGTGGCTGCGCGACGGATCGATGACCGTCCGCGCCCTGCTCGCCCTCGGCTCCACCGGTGAGGCCGAAGGATTCCTCTCCTGGCTCTCGGGCATCCTCGAGCACACGGTCTCTCCCGAACAGCTCCATCCGCTCTACGCCGTCGACGGTTCGGCCCTGACCACCGAGGCGGTGCTCAACCACCTGCCCGGATACGCCGGATCACGGCCGGTGCGGGTCGGCAACGCCGCCGAACACCAGGTCCAACTGGACGTGTTCGGCCCGGTCACGGAACTCCTCGACGAACTCAGCGACCACCTCGGCGAGCTGCCCGACGATTATTGGACGCTCACCTGTCAGATGGTCGAAGCCGTGGGCAAACGGTGGTTCGAGGCCGATCACGGGATCTGGGAGGCCCGGCGCGCACCGAAGCACAACGTGTACACACGCGTGATGTGCTGGGTGACGGTCGATCGGGCGCTGCGGATCGCGGACCGGTTCGATCGGGAGCCGCCCGGTGCGTGGCGACAGCTGCGCGAGGAGATCGCCCACGACGTGCTCACCCACGGCTACAACGAGGAGGTCGGAGCGTTCACCGTCGCCTACGGTGAGACGGACCTGGATTCGGCGGCTCTGTTCGTCGGACTCTCGGGACTGCTCGACGCCGACGACCCGAGGTTCGTGTCCACCGTCGACGCGATCGAACGCGAGCTGCGGGTCGGCCCGACGGTGTTCCGCTACCGCTACGATGACGGACTGCCCGGGCTCGAGGGCGGGTTCCACATCTGCACGACGTGGCTGATCGAGGCCTTCATCAAGGTCGGCCGCATCGACGATGGCTGGGATCTGTTCCGGCAGGTCGACGCTCTGCTCGGGCCCACCGGGCTGCTGTCCGAGGAATACGACCCCGTTGCCGAGATGCACTTGGGCAACCACCCGCAGGCGTACTCACACCTCGGCTATATCCGCGTCGCCCAGCTCCTCGACGCCCACCGCCCGAGCTGAGGGCAGAACAGCTCCATCGAGTTAAGTGGGGTCAGATTGCCATTTTCGACCCGCGGAAATGTGCAATCTGACCCCCACTTAACCCGCCGACAGAAGGCGGCGCTCAGCTCACTCGACGAGGAGGGTGACCACCTCGGCGACGCAGGCGGGGCGGTCCTGGCCTTCGATCTCGATCGTGTGTTCGAGGATGACCTGAGTGCCCTTGTCGCCGCGGATGACGTCCTTGACGCTGATGGTCCCGCGCAGTCGGGAGCCGACGACGACGGGCTGGAGGAAGCGGACCTTGTTGAGGCCGTAGTTGACGCGGATCGAGACGCCTTCGATGGTGAATACATCAGCGGAGAACTTCGGGATGAGCGAGAGGGTGAAGAAGCCGTGGACGATCGTCGCGCCGTAGGGCCCCTCGGCAGCGCGTGCTTCGTCGACGTGGATCCACTGGTGGTCGCCGGTGACGTCGGCGAAGGTGTTGATCGCGTCCTGATCCATCGTCATCCACTCGGAGGAGCCGAGCCCCTGGCCGATGAGCGATTCGATCTCGTCGATGCCGTTGATTGTGCGCACGTGGTTCTCCTTTGATCCTGGCTCAGATGCTGAGCGGACATTCGATTGAGGTCCGCTGTTCTTGGCATCATACGTGGCCGTCCGGTCGACGCCACCCCGTCGTCCGGACTGTGAGTCCCACGGTTCGATTCCGTAGGGTTGACGGGCCGCGTCCGCTAGGTTGGAGGCATGGCCGACCATTCCGACAACCGTCCCGTGACGCTGACGCATCCCCTCTCGCCGAGGTGGCTGGAGCGTCCCGACGGCTACCGTCACTTCGAATCCGCGTACTTCGTCGGCCACGGGAAAGAGACGTTCGACCGCTGCGCCGAGGAGCTCCTGCACTGGGAGGTCAAGATCCGCAGCGGATTCGACATCGAGGTGAACGTCGACGCCGTCCACGTCGGAAGTGCGGACACGGTCAGTCGAGCGGCCGGAGCGGAGTCGACGGCCGATGTCGACGCTCGCGCGGGATCTGGTCGGCCGCCTCGGGTGGAGCCGGGGCAGGAGCCGACGATCCGCGTGCGCCTCGGCCCCTTCCGGCTGCCTGAGCCCTCACGCGTCATCGATGTCGTCGACACGGAGGACCGATGCGGCTTCACCTACGGCACGAAGCCAGGACATCCGATCACCGGAGAGGAGTCATTCATCCTCATCCGCACCGCCGACGACCGAGTCTTCCTCGTCCTGAGGTCGGTCTCGCGGGCGGGGCAGGGCATCTGGAGACTCGGCGAACCGTTCGTTCGGCTCGCTCAGATCGTCTACCGCCGCCGCTACGGACGGGCACTGCGCAGCTGATCGATCACTTGCCGGGAATCGAGTCGCGGGCGGGAGTGTATTCCCAGTGCCAGGGCTCGTACATGCTCGACTTGGCCCAGTCGGGGTTCTCCCAGCCGTATTCGTCCCCGTGCTCGACGAGCCAGCTCCAGGCTCCGGACTTCGAGGCGACTCCACCGCCGAGGTCGAGGGCGATGCCCCAACCATGCAGTGAGGTGCCCGGCTTGGCGGCCAACCCCGGCTTCCGGCCGGCCACAGAGACCTGTCCGGCCATGTCACGGTAGGAATCCGTGATCTCGAGTTCCTTGCCGGTGTCCTTCTTGTAGGCGGCGTTCATCTTCGCGAAGGAGACAGCGGCATCGGCACGGAGTCGGTGGTCTTCCTTGCCGAGGTCGCACAGCCACTCATCGGGCAGCTCGCCGTTGCCGGCGGACTGATCGAAGTTCTGCTTCTCATCGCAGCCGGGCAGGGCACTCTTCTCGACCGCGCGGGACGCGGCTTCGACCTTCTTCTGCTTGGCGCTCGGCACGCCGATCTCCATCGACGACTTCCCCTTGACCTCGGGGACGTCCGCGTTGACCTTCTCAGCATTGATGGCGGCGGGCTCACCGGCGGCGGTCGGGTCGGTCTTGACCTCGGCACCGCCGCCCAGGTTGTTGACCAGCATGGTCACTGCGGTGGCGGCGCCGGCCACTGAGACGGCAGCCAGAGTCGAGATGGTCCGCACCTTCTTCTTGCGCACGGACTTGAGCAGCGCACCATCGGACCCGCGGCTCTCGGCGGCTCCTGCGTTGACCCGACGGGCCGACGAGGCAGAGGCTGAGCCGAAGGTCGTGGGAACCGCTGCGGCTTCTCGAGCCAGTGCGGCCCGGCGCGGGGACGACTGAGTCGCTCGCGCCTCGGCGGCCATCGCTGCGCGCCTGGGCGACAGGTTCTCGGTTTCGGAGTCAGCGGACGCAGGCGCGGTCGGTGCCCCGGTGCTGCGAGTCGAGGTGCGGGTGCGAGAGAACGGGGACGATGAGCGTCGCCTGTGCAGATCCCGTCGACGCACCGGTGACTCTGTGGTCGATGATGACTCTGACATAACTCTCCGTATGGCTGTGACTCCTCGAAGACCGTCGACGTTCCGACGACTCCAAAACTACATCACAAAAGTGTAACGGGAATATATCGAACCTGTCATATGTTAGTGACGAGTCGCACTCGCGGGCGGTCAGCCGATACCCAGGTCGATTTCAGCGCAACCTCGAGTTCCTGCCGTCATTCCAGTTCAGCGCCCTGAACCAAGGTGAGGGCCGCCTCGGCGAGATTATTCGGATCGGCTCTCGATGTACTGTCGGAGGGCGCGTTCCTGGGCGTCGTCCTCGGGGAAGATCACTTCGGTCCGCGCACCCCCTGTTACGGGATCGTTACTGAAGATCAGTGTGATTCCGAGCAGGCGGGCCTGCCCTTGCGCGATGACGAGACCGAGTCCCATTCCGCCGCCGCCGGCGGAGACGAAGCGGGTCGGGCCGGTGTTGACGATGTCCGGTGGGTAGCCGGAGCCGGAGTCGGTGACGACGATGCTGCGCGTGCTCGTCTCCAGGCGGATGGGATCTCCGCCGTGCTTGATCGCGTTGACGAGCAGGTTCGACACGATGCGCTCGAAACGGCGGACATCGGTGACCAGGGTCGAATTCAGTGCCGCCAGATGGGTGTCGATCTCATGGCCGGCGAGGGCGCCCGAGGCTTCCATCGTGCCCAGCAGGGACCGGATCGCCTGATCGACGTCGACGCGGGTGAACTCCGGGTTGGCGCGGCCGGCGTCGAGGCGGGAGACCTCGAGGAGATCTTCGACGAGGACCTGCATGCGCACGACCCGGTCCTTGACGAGTTCGGCGGGGCGGGAATCCTCTTCGAGCAGGTTGGCGGCGTTGACCAGACCGGTCAGCGGGGTGCGCATCTCATGCGCGAGGTCGGCGGTGAAGCGCTGCTCGGAGTCGATGCGTTCGGTCAGGCGGGCCACTGCGGTGTCGACGGCCGTGGCGAAGGCCCACACCTCCTGATCGGATTCGTCGATGACATCGGCGATGCGCGTCGTCGTGTCTCCGGCGGCGATCTTCCTAGCGGCCTGCGCACCGAGCGTCAGCCGTCGGGAGATGCGGCCGGCGACGATCGATCCGACGCCGCCGACGACGAGGGCGGAGCCGATCATTCCCACCAGCAGCGCCTGGTCGATGCGGCCGATGAGCTCCTGGCTGTCCTTCGTCGAGGCGCGCACGGAGATCACCTGGGTGTGCGAACCGACCTCGATGGGGGCCGCGGCCCACACGATCTCCTCACCGTCGACCTCGGACCGGATCGTCACGCTCTGACCCTTGAGCGCGGACCTGCGCGCTTCCTTGGGCAGTTCCGGATCATCGATGCGGGCATTGAGGGTGAGTACCCCGGTCTCGGAGAAGATGGCCGTCGCATTCGTCAGCTGCTCCGTCACGGTCGAACGCATCCGGTCGTCCTCGGCCCGTGCCGCGGATTGGCGCAGCACGATCGAGCACGACAGCACGGCGATGATCACCGAGGCGACGATGAGCAGAGAGATCTTCCAGCGCAGCGACATGCGATCAGCCTGCGAAGCGGTAACCGAATCCGCGAACGGTTTCGATCATGCTCGCCCCGATCTTCTTCCGCAGGCGCTGGATGTGGACGTCGACGACGCGGGAGTCGCCGGCCCATTCGTAGCCCCACACCGTGAACGCGATCTTCTCCCGCGAATACACGTGTTCGGGCTGCTCGGTCAGCAGCAGGAGGACCCGCAGTTCGGTCGGGGTGAGGTGGACTTCCTCCCCGTCGACCTCGACCGTCAGCCGGCCGGTGTCGAGGACCAGGGACCCCAGTCGCGTGCGGAACTGGCCGAGCCCGCCTTCGGAATCGGACGTCTCCGCGGCCACCGTGGGGGAGCCGCTCGGGCGAGGGGGAACTCCGCCGATCGCCTCTTCGTCGTCGTCCGCCTCGGGGGCGGTGGTGAATTTCCCACCGGCACCGAGGTAGGTGTCATCGGATTCGAGCTGCGCTCGCAGTCGATCCCGGGTGTCCATTCCGGGGCTGGCGCCGAGGACCTCGGGGATGCCGTCGCCGGTGACCATGCCGCCGGGGCCGATCGCGGTGTCGTGATGCTCATCCGCTTCGGGTGCGGGGGAGTAGCCGAACCGGTCGGTGCCGGTGGTGATGAACCGACGCACGACCGCGCGGATGCGGGCGTTGAGCACCTGCATGTCGAAGGGCTTGGTGAGGTAGTCGTCTGCTCCGGCCTCGAGGGCCTGGACGATGTCGATGGCGTCGGAGCGGGCGGAGATGATGATGATCGGGATCGTCGAGCGCTCGCGCACGGCACGGCAGATGGAGGCGCCGTTCATCGTCGGCAGCATGAGATCGAGAAGCAGGACGTCGGCGCCGTTGGCGGAGACGAACTCGTACCCTTCGCGGCCGTCGGCAAATGCCGAGACCGTGTAATCGAAGCGTTCGAGTCCGATCTGCGTCGTCTCACGGATGACTTCGTCATCCTCGACCAGAACTATGTGCATTACGTTTCTCCATTTAGCCGCGTGAAGCGTTGACCTGGTTCAAACCTACCGTCGTGCATGCGGAACACCTGCACCGACCAGCCGGAGGGGCAGCATGCTCTGTCCCCGTCGGCGAACATGGCCTCCTGCACCACCAGTGTCCCATTTCTGCCGGGGCTGACCTTGAGCTGATTGCCGGTGGCGATGAGCTCGAGGCGGGGCTCGCCCCTGTGATCGCTGATGACCGCACCGGCGATGATCTCGTTCCGCTGTTTGGGGTTGGCCACCGTGACCAGCTGGAACTTCTGTTCACCGCTGAGGAACGGCGACGCGAACTTCAGGCAGTCCTTGCAGTCGGCGACGACCTCGGCCGTCTTCGTGGCGCGGCCGGTGACCGCAACTCCCGACGCTGATTCGATGGCCGTGCGGACTTCGTCGAGGGAGAACGGTTCATTCGCTTCGCCCGCAGCCTCGGTGTTGGGGGCGAAGAGAGAGGGGGAGGGGTTGCCCTCGGGGGAGACCTTGAGACCGCGATCGGGGCCGCATGCTGTGACGGTGAGGGCCATGACTGTCGCAAGGAGGAGCGCCGTGGCAGTGCGGGCGGTGCGGCGGAAGGGCGTCGAAGACAGGGGTGTCGAAGGGCGAGGGTCGAGGGGGCCGGGGCCGACGGCGGACCGAGTCGCAGTGCCTGCGCATGGTTCACGGCCAGGCGGGGCCTGGCTGGAGAGAGATGAGCACAGCGCCTCCCCGGAGGCGCGTCTGACGGTGACGGGCACACCCTCATTTTTGCCTGTTCCGAGCCCGTAGTCCACCTGATCGTCGGCTCAGGCGGGTCGCCGGCGTCGTCGGATCCGCCGGGCGAGGCAGGATCTGTCGGTTTCAAGGCGGCTTGTGGCCACCTCGGCTCTCAGCTCGGACCGGTAGAATGGAGGGCATGGCGCCCTCGAACACCCCGAAGAAGAAGTCCACAGGCGGCAAGCCCTCCAGCACGGTGTCCTACAAGGATGCGATCAGAGTCGGCGTCGTCTGCGGAATCGTCACTCTCGTCCTCGCGATCATCGTCACCAGAGCGTGGCAGGACGGTCGCGCCTTCGGCTATGCATTCGTCTACGCCGGAGCGGCTTTTGTGCTGGTGTCGGGCTTCACGAGCTACCTCAACTGGGTGATGCGCAAGGACACGCAGAATCAGAACCAGTCCTACCCGGTCATGCGGTGAGCCGCACCAGACCTGACTGAGACGCCGGGGGCTGCGCTGAGAACTGCACTGAGAAGCGGCACCCTTTACTGAGGCCTCCGGCCCATGCGCTGAGGCGCCAGGCCCCTGCGCTGAGATGTGGGCACCGACCTCGCCGCAACTCCGTCGCCGGAGGCCCCGCCGCGCTTACGAGAAACGGAGCAGGCGGAGGCTGTTGAGGATGACGAACACCGACGAGAACGCCATTGCGGCGCCGGCGATCATCGGGTCGAGCAGTCCGAACGCCGCGATCGGGATCGCCGCGGTGTTGTAGGCGAAGGCCCAGAACAGGTTGCCCTTGATGAGTCCCAAGGTCCGGCGCGAGAGTCGGATCGCCTGCGGGATCTGCTGCGGATCGGACTTGACCATGGTGATGTCCGATGCCGTCATCGCCGCATCCGTGCCCGACCCCATCGCGATGCCGAGGTCCGCACCGGCCAGAGCGGCGGCGTCGTTGACCCCGTCGCCGACCATGGCGACGGCCCGGCCCTGCTCCTGCAGTTCGCTGACCACGGACACCTTGCCCTCCGGGCGGACATCCGCGCGGACCTCGGTGATCCCGAGAGCCTCGGCGACCACCTCGGCGGCTTGGGCATTGTCCCCGGTCAGCAGCACTGTGCTCAGTCCCAGCGAATGCAGTTCGTCGATCGCCGCCTTGGCTGTCGGCTTGGCTTCATCGGAGACGTAGCTCAGCCCGCGGAAGACCCCGTCGATCGCCAGTGCGACGATCGTGGCTCCGCGCGGCACCGAATCGGTCGGGTAGTCGACCGCGATCCCGCGCTCCCGGAGCAGGTCCGGGCGCCCGGCGAGCACCTCGGCGCCGTCGATCGTGGCCCGCAGCCCGCCGCCGGCGATGTTCTCGAAATCCGTGATCGCTGTCCCGGCCGAGCCCGCCTCAGTCGAGCCTGTCTCGGCCGAGCCCGCTTCCGCAGTACCCGCCCCGACGATCTCGGGTGCGGCTGCGACGATGGCACGGGCGATCGGGTGTTCGCTGCGCGACTCCAGACGAGCGAGCACAGCGAAGTCCGCGGGTGAGAGCTCGGTTCCGGTCAGGCTCATCACGCCGGTGGTCAGGGTGCCGGTCTTGTCGAGCACGACCGTATCGATCGACCGCGTCGACTCCAGCGCCTCGGACCCGGAGACGAGGATGCCCAGCTGGGATCCGCGCCCCGAGGAGACCGCCAGCGCCGTCGGCGTAGCCAAGCCCAGGGCACAGGGGCAGGCGATGATGAGCACGGTGAGCGCCGCATGCAGCCCCGCCGCCCAGTCTCCGGTGACGAATCCCCAGATGAGCAGGGTGAGGATCGCGATGCCGAAGACGATCGGCACGAACACCGCCGAGATCCGGTCGGCCAACCGCTGCACGGCAGGCTTCCCGCTCTGCGCGCGAGAGACGAGGTCGGCCATGGCAGCCAGGGTCGTATCGGCACCCACACGGGTGGTGCGGACCTCGAGCACACCCGAGGTGTTGATCGTGGCTCCGGTGACGGAATCGCCGGGGCCGACCTCGACCGGAACGGATTCGCCGGTGAGCATCGCCTCGTCGACAGCAGAATGTCCGGTCAGCACCTCACCGTCGGTGGCGATCTTCTCACCGGGACGGACGAGGAAGACATCGCCGACGGTCAGCTCGTCGATCGGCACCTGCACTTCGACGCGGTCGCCATTCGCGCCGGCAGCGAGGGCAGCGCCGGAAGCAGTACCGTCCGCAGTCGCATCCGCGGCACCCTCAGCAGCATCACCTTCACGCAGCACGGTTGCGGACTTCGCGCCGAGGTCGAGCAGCGCCTTGAGCGCCGCCGTCGCCCGGTTCTTCGCCCGGTCCTCGGTGAGCTTGCCGATGAGCAGGAACACCGTGATCGCCGCGGCCGCTTCGAACCACACATGGTATTCGGCGGGAATCGTCCAGCCGTGACCGTCGGCGACGGCCCGGCCCAGCGTGAAGTAGGAATACAGGCTCGCGACGGTGATGCCGACGCTGACCAGGGTGTCCATGGTCGTCGACCCACCGCGGGCGGCCTTGTACGCCGCCGAGTGGAACGGCCACGCACCCCAGGTCACGACCGGCAGGGCGAGGATCGCGACAACCCACTGCCACCCGGCGAAGTGCCAGCTCATGACCATCGAGATCGCGACGATCGGGACGGCCAGGATGAGTGAGCCGATGAAGCGCGGCCGCAGATGGCGGGGATCGTAGTCGACGATCTCCGGACCGGCGCCTCCAGCACCGCCCGCGCCGGGGCGGCGCACGGTGGCACCGTAGCCGGCCTTCGCGACGGCGCCGGTGATGTCGTCGTCGCTGAGTTCGGAGTCGATGACCACATGCGCGGTCTCCAGCGGCAGGTTGACCTCCGCCTTGACCCCATCGAGGCGGGTGAGCTTCTTCTCGATCCGCGCCGAACACGACGCGCAGGTCATGCCCGTGATGTCGAGCTCGAGCTCGCGAGGCATCACTTCACCTCATAGCCGGCTTCATCCACGGCGGCACGGATCGCCGCGTCGTCGAGTTCGGCCGACGATGTGATCGTGACCGGGGAATCGCCCCCGGCGTTGAGGTCGACCGCGACGTCCGAGACGCCTGCAAGCGCCCCGAGCTCGTCCTTGATCGCGGCTTCGCAGTGTCCGCAGGTCATTCCCGAAACGGTGATGGTGGTGGTCGTCATCGTGCTCTCCTATCAGCGGTGAAATTGTCCCGACGTCCGGACCTCAGGCGTCGTTCCACCCCGATGGGGCGGACGCGGTCTGCGGCTTCAGCTCTTGATGAGTCGGGAGATGGCGGCTGATGCCTCCTCGACCTTCTTCCGCGCTTCCTCGTCGTCGCCCGATGAGGCGGCGTCGACCACGCAGTGAGCGATGTGCTCTTCGAGGAGGTTGATGGAGACCGCGTGCAGCGCGGCTGTCGCGGCGGAGACCTGGGTGAGGATGTCGATGCAGTACTTGTCGTCATCGATCATCTTCCCGATGCCGCGGACCTGGCCTTCGATCCGCTTCATCCTCCGCGCGAGAGCGTCCTTCTGCGGGGTGTATCCATGGTGCTCAGTCATGAATACACCGTATACCCCTATAGGGTATAAATCAAGATCGGCCCTCGCCGAGGCGGCTGTGCGTTTGCTCTCATCCCGACCGTTCCGTGTTCTCCGGCTCCTACAATCGAATTATGCATGTTGCCAGACTGTTCCGGTTCCCGGTCAAGGGATTCCCCGCCGAGGAGCTCACCGAGGCCAGAGTGGTCAAGGACCGCGGGATCCGCGGTGACCGGATCGCGGCGTTCACGAACGGCAGCCTCGACGTTCCCGTCGACGCCTGGCACTCGTATTCCGCCTTCACGGTGCTCAAGAACGACACCGACCTGCAGAAGTGGCAGGTCGCAGTGGCCCTCCCCGAGGCGGTCGGCGCCGAATCCGCAACCGCGCCCGATCCGGATGACCGGAGTGCCCCCGCCGAGGCGATCGACGATGTTTCCGCGACCGTGACCCTCACGTCCCCGACGGGGGAGTCGACGACCTTCTCCACGGATGACGAAGAGGGCAGGGCCGCCTCGGCGAGCTTCCTCTCCGAACGGATACCCCCACAGGGTACATTCCCGCGCAGCCTGGCCGTCGCCGATCAGGGGATGTTCGACTCGCAGCGCTCGGGAATCTCTCTCATCAACCCCGCCACGGTCGCCGCGATCGCCGAGACGGATGAGGGCCGCGGGGCCCTCGGCCTGAGCGCGGAATCGGTAGGTCCGACGTCGGCTGACGCGGGTACTCCGGACGATCGTGCGACTGGTGCAGCCGATCATGCAGTCGAGCTCGACTCGTTGCGGTTCCGCGGCAACATCCTCGTCGACGGACTCGCCCCGTTCGAGGAGTTCGCGCTCATCGGTTCGGTCATCCGCCTCGGCGGTGTGCGACTGGCGATCCGCTCGACGATCGAACGCTGCCCGGCGACGACCGTCAACCCGACGACGACCGAGGTCGACGTCAACGTCCCAAGGCTGCTCAACTCCGCCTGCGGGCACCTGCACTGCGGAATCTACGGACAGATCCTCGAGACCGGCGACGTCACGGCCGGCGACGAGATCACCGTCGAAGGACCGGCCCCGCGCGAACTGATCAAGGTCGCGCGGACTCCGCGGTTCATGACCGTCGTCGGCCGCCGGCAGATCTGCAACGACATCGTCGAGGTGGCGTTGCGTGACGACCTCGGCTGGATCCGCGAATTCGACGAACCGGGCACCAATCTGCGCGTCCACCTCGACCTCGGCGCACCGTTCTGGCGGACCTATACGATCACCGACGTCGACGACGACATCGTCCGCATCGCCGTGCGCACCCAGGGCAAGGGCTCGCGCGCCGTGGCGTCGCTGGACGAAGGACAGCGGATCCTGACCTCCGGTCCGCACGGAACCATGACCGCCTCACGCGTCTTCGGCGGCACAACGGCCCTGATCACAGCCGGAATCGGCATCACCCCGAGCCTCGGACTGCTGCGCAGCGACGGTCTGGCCGACCTGCCTGATACCGATCGGATCCGACTCGTCCACGTCGACCGCGACCACCGCACCGCATGTCTGTGGAATCGGCTGCAGGACCGCGTCCGCTCGGGCGCCGTGCCCGTCGAGACCCACCACCGCGATACCGCGACGGCCGGTCGACCGGGCCACCGGGACCTCGTCGACTGGGTGGCCGGCTGCGACAACGTCATGGTCTGCGGACCCCGCGACTTCACGGCGGCCGTGCTCGCCGCCGCGGACGAGGCCGGCGTTCCCGCGGTCCACCAGGAGACCTTCGCCTCTCCGAACACGGGCATGAGCGAGGCCATCGCCGCGTGCTCGCCCGCCGAGGTGACCCTGGAGAACTCGGGAACGAGCTTCGTCTGGCAGCCGCAGGAAGGCACTCTGCTCGAATCCTTGGAAGCACGCGGATTCCGGTCGCCGAGCTCCTGCCGCGGCGGATCCTGCGGAACCTGTTCGGTCTCCCTGGCCGCCGGGTCCGTGCTCTACCCGATCGAACCCGCCGCCCGAGTCGAGAGCGACGAGGTGCTCGTGTGCTCCGCGGTCCCCGCCGGACCCATCAGTCTGGCGCTCTGACCCCGGCAGGCTCATCTGGCCGCCTGACGCGGCAGACCGACCCGGCAGGCTGATCTGGCCGCCTGACGCGGCAGGATGACTTGGCTTCCCGACGCGGCAAGCCGGCCCGGCAGGCCGAGGCGGCAGGCGGCCCCTGAGCGGGTGGCACAATGGTTTCCATGCCGAAGAAGAAGCGCACCGTGCTGCCGCAGGGGCCCGCCGGACCGGTGGGCCGCCTGAGTCGGTGGGTCCGCCTGTCCGCGGCAGGGCGGATCATGTTCGCGAACTCGATCATGCTCGTGGGCGTCATGGTGCTCACGACGAGTCTGCTCTACCTCCAGCTCTCCCAGCTGAACACGAAACGCGAACAGGACCTGCTGCGGTCGGCCGCGGACAACATCTCGATGTCGCTCGGCCTCGTCGGCACCGGTGAGGTCGGCCAAGACGACTACCTCGACACCGAATCCCGCGACGATGTCCAGACGCTGCTGGACAACGTCATCAGCCAATACGGCTTCGACATCGCCGCGGTCGTGCCCATCGACTTCCTGCTCACCCCGCCGACCCTGGGCTCTCCCGGACGCCAGCAGGCGCTGGAAGTGAAGACCGCCTCGGCGGATTCCGGGAAGATCCCCGAGGACTCCATCGATCAGCTGGCCCAGGCCGTCGACGGACAGGCCCTGCAGGAGGGCAAGTCGACGGTGCGCTTCATCAACGACGGAGGCCCGGCCGACGGCACCATGTACGTCGTCACCCCGGTCTACGCCGAACACGTCGGCGTCGACGGCATGAGGTCCGACACGGTCGTCGGCGCCGTCATCGTCGGCAGCTCCGCCGATTCGGTCCGCGAGGGATTCATGGCACAGGGCAAATGGCTCATCGGCATCGCCGTGCTCACCCTCATCCTCGGCATCGGCTCGTCGTGGGTGACATCGCGAGGCCTGCGCCGGGTCACCGGCGACTACGGCGCCGACGAGCTGCGCAGCATGCTCGACTTCTACTCCTCCGTGCTCACGGCGGTCTCCGAAGGTCTGCTGCTCGTCGACCGAGCCCGCGGGATCGTGCTCATCAACACCGAGGCCCGGGAACTGCTGGGCATGCCTCCCGCCGGTGACGACGCGGACCCGGGCCCCACCTCGGCGGAGGAGATGCCGCTGCGCGAACTCGACCTGCCCGAGGCGCTGCACGATCTGCTCGCGTCCGGCCGGTGGGCCCGCGACGAGATCCACTACACCGACGACCGCGTCCTCGTCGTCAATCAGCAGCCCACCGAGGCGGCCAGCGATACGTGGGTCGTGACCATGCGCGATCACACGGAGCTGGCCGAACTCTCCGGCGAGCTCGTCTCCGTGCGGTCCTTCTCCGATTCCCTGCGCGCGCAGACCCACGAATACGCGAACCGGCTGCACATGGTCGTGTCCCTGCTCGAGACCGGGCACGTCGACGAGGCCATCGACTTCGCGGCCAAGGACATCGACGATCTCAACCGGGTCGACGGGGACGGGTCGATGACCTTCGACCACCCCGTCCTCTCGGCCCTGCTGCTGTCCAAGATCTCCCAAGCCGCCGAGGCGGGCATCGAGATGACGGTGGACACCGCGGACCTCACGGGCAACCTCGGCGGAGATGATCGCGACCTCGCCACGATCCTCGGCAACCTCGTCGACAATGCCTTCGACGCTCTGAGCAGGCAGGATGTTCTGTCCGAAGACAAGAGGGTCCATGTCGAGCTCTCCGGTTCCGGCGGTCCCGGCGGATTCATGATCGAAGTCAGCGACGACGGTCCGGGCATCGATGAGGAGCACCTCGACGCGATCTTCGAACGCGGCTGGTCGACGAAGCACGACGGCGTCGAGACCGACCAGGGGCAGGGACGTCAGCAGACGGGGACCCGCGGAGTCGGGTTGTCCCTGGTCGTGCAGGCGGTCCGCCGCCTCGGGGGAGCCGTCGACGTGCAGGGCCGTGGAGAGGACTGCGACCGATTCAAGGGCGCAGTGCTCACGGTGTGGCTGCCCGACCCCGGTAGTGCAGGCCAAGTCGAACACCACTCGATGTAACGGGACTGCAACACGATCCAGGGCGCTGTCAAACAGGTGAAGATAGACTGGCGGCATGTCGGACACAACTACGCCTGAATCGAGCATCGGTGTGCTCGTCGTCGAGGACGAGGTGGTCGCCGCCCGTGCTCACGCGAAGTACATCGACCGCATCGACGGCTATCACGTCGCGGGAGTGGCGAAGAACGCCACCCAGGCGATGGCTGCTGTCACGGGGCAGATCTACGGCCTCGAGTCCTCCGGCATCCACCTCGTCCTCCTCGATATGAACCTGCCCGACGGGCACGGACTCCAGGTCTGCCGTGGCATCCGCGGTCAGCGCGTCGACGTCGACATCATCGCCGTCACCGCGGCCCGCGACATGCAGATCGTGCAGGAGGCTCTGTCCTATGGGGTCGCCCAGTACATCATCAAGCCCTTCACCTTCCCCGTCTTCAAATCCAAACTCGAGGCGTATTCGTCCTTCCGCAACCGCCTCGGCGGAGATTCGAACGACGGGGAGGTCACCCAGACCGAGGTCGACAAGGCGATCTCGGCTCTGCGCACCCACACCGTGGCAGCGACTGCGAAGGGCGTGCCCGATGCGGTCCAGGCCGAGGTGAAGAAGCTGCTCAACGAGAACCCGGGTCAGTCCGCGGCCGAGTTGGCCGAAGGCCTCGGCGTCTCCCGAGTCACCGCTCGTCGCTATCTCGAATCCATGGCCGACGCCGGCATGCTCGAGCGGCGTCCCCGGTACGGTTCGGCCGGACGTCCCGTCCTCGAATACACCGTCGTCCCCGACGCAGGCTGACCGGCGGTCTCGGCTCAGCGCAATGGACATCGGACACCTCTCGGTAGAGGATGGTCCCATGTCGAAGAAGTCCCGGGTCTGGCTGGCCGTCGTACTCGTCCTCGTTCTGCTGCTCGGCGCCGGGGTCTTTGCGCTCTTCCGGCTTCCGATGACGAAGTCCTCAGCTGCCGAGGCCGCCGCCCACGACCTCGCCGAAGAGCAGCTGAACTCGGACGTCTGGCACCAGAAGGACCTCGCTCAGAGTCTGTTCGACCGGGTCACGAAGGCATTGGGCAAGCGAGTCGACCTGCGGTCGGTCACCGTCGACGACATCACCGAGGCCGAGGGGCGGACCGTGGCCACACTCGACTGGAGCTGGGCGAACAACGACGGAGAGTCCTGGGAGTACAGTTCCCAGCTGCCCCTGGAGAAGAACGGACTCTTCTGGTGGGCGGATCTCACGGAGCAGGCCGTCCACCCGAAGCTCGGCAAGGGCGGCCGCTTCGCACTGCGCGCGAATCCGGGCGGACGCGGGAAGATCCTCGGCGCCGATGGCGAAGTGCTCATGGCAGAGGGGAAGGTCATCGACATCGGCGTCCATCCGAATCGCCTGGAGCCCGACACCATCGGCCGACTCGTCAGCGGGCTCAACGACGGCGTCGACTCCCTCGACCTCGACGCCGCTGACCTCGAGAAGTCCGTCGACGACGCCGCAGGCAATCAGCTCGTCCCCGTCGTGACCCTGCGCGAAGACGACTACAGATCGGTCAAGAGCGCCATCCACGATCTGCCGGGGGTGCTCTTTTCCGAGGACACCCAGACTCTGACCCGGTCTCGCGGGTTCGCGCAGGCCACGCTCGGTTCGGCCGGACCCGCCAGCGCCGAAGACATCGAGAACTCCGAGGGCGAGATCATCGCCGGTGACATCGTCGGCCGCACCGGCCTGCAGAAGACCTTCGATTCCCGCCTCAGCGGACCCGGCAGCGTCGAAGTCTTCGCCAAAGGCGATCCGACCGACGACAAGGGCGGAAAGACGAAGCTGACGAGCCTCCACGCCTTCGAGTCGCAGGACGGTGAGGATCTCGAGACCACCCTCGACGTCGATATCCAGACCGCCGCGGACGACGCGGCGGCGACCGCGAAGAAACCGGCCGCCGTCGTCGCGATCCGTCCCAGCGACGGCCAGGTGCTCGCCGTGGCCAACCACGACCCGGCAGGAGCGGCCTGGGACAGAGCGCTGAGTGGTCAGTACCCTCCCGGTTCCGTGTTCAAGATCGCCTCGGGGCTGGCACTCCTCGACGCCGGGGTGAAACCGGCTGACGACATCGACTGTCCGAAGACCGTGAACATCGGCGGCAAGAGCTTCAAGAACGCCGAAGACGAAGTGCTCGGCACCGTCAGCTTCGCCGACGACTTCGCACACTCCTGCAACACCGCCTTCGTCTCCTCTTCGGAGAAGGTCACCGGCGACGAGGTGGCCGAGGCCGCCGCCCAGCTCGGCATGCTCGGTGACACCTCGGCCATCGGCGCGAAGATGGCCTCGGTGCCGGCCGACGATGACGAGGTCACCCACGCCGCGCAGATGATCGGCCAGGGCAAGGTCCAGGCGAGCCCGCTGGCCGTGGCGACGATGGCCGCCTCGGTGGAGGCGGGGGAGACGGTCGCCCCGCAGCTCGTCCTCGGTGAGGCGCTCGACGAGGCGAAGAGCGGCGACGGCCGTCAGGGTGCGAAGGACGGCAGCGACGGCGATGCCCCGACGCTCGACGCGGACGCGGCGAAGGAGATCTCGACGATGATGCGCAAGGTCGTCACCGAGGGCACTGCGACTGCGCTCAAGGACGTTCCCGGCGACCCCGTCCACGGCAAGACCGGAACGGCCGAATACGGCGAGGAGACCCCGCCGCGCACACATTCGTGGTTCGCCGGGTTCCAGGGAGATCTGGCCGTGGCCGTCCTCGTCGAAGACGGCGGATTCGGCGCCGAGGCGGCCGTACCGGTGGCGCACGAATTCTTCGATTCCGTCAGCTGAGTCCCACTGCTCAGCTGTCAACTGAGCCTTGCCCGACGCCGCAGGGCTCCTCCTGCGGCCGGCCCGGGCAGGAGAATAGGTCGCAATGGGACAATCGGTCCGAAACATAGGTCACCATCGGATACTTTTCGGCGCCAGAAGTATCCGGTGGTGACCTATATTCGCCGGTGAAGGCCGCCGCCCTATCTCATGCGCAGAGACCGCATCACCTGAAGCGCGCCGGTCATGGCCTTCGCGAACGTCTTCTGATCGAGAGGACCGGCCGGTGCGATCGGGTGGAGGCGCTGCTGCGCGATCGTGTGCGAGTGCATGAATTGGAAGAGGCCCTCGGGTCCGTGCCGGTGGCCCATGCCTGAGGCCTTGACTCCGCCGGCCGGAGCGTCGATGGACCCCCAGCTGGCCGGGTAGACCTCATTGACATTGACCATGCCGGCCTCGACCAGCCGCGCGATCTCGCGCCCATGGGAACGCGAGTAGACCGACGCCGAGAGTCCGTAGTCGCTGTCGTTGGCCGCAGCGATCGCCGCGGCGTCCGACGGCACCGGATAGACGGAGACGACGGGGCCGAAGGTCTCCTCGCGATGCAGCTCCGCCGTGGCGGGAACATCCGTGAGCACGGTCGGGGCGTAGAAATAGGGGCCGAGATCGGGCACCGGGTGCCCGCCGGCGAGCACCGTGGCACCGGCGCTGCGGGCCTGTTCGACATGAGCCGTGATCGTCTCGAGCTGCTTCGGTCCCGCCAGGGTGCCCATGTCCGGGCCGTATTCGAACTCCGCGCTGAGACGGTGGGCGCGGGCCGCCTCGGCGAAATGGGCGCAGAAGGTCTCATAGAGGTCTTCGTGGACGTAGATGCGCTCGATCGAGATGCACAGCTGCCCGGCCGATGAGAACGATCCGCGCACGGCGCCCTCGACGGCCTTCTCCAGATCCGCATCGGCGGCCACGATCAGCGGATTCTTGCCCCCGAGCTCGAGCGCGGCCGGGAGCAGACGCTGCCCCGCCTCGGCGGCGATCGACCGTCCCGCGGCCGTCGACCCGGTGAACGAGATTCCGTCGGCACCGGCCATGAGTGCAGGTCCGACCTTGGAGGATGGGCCGGGCACGAGCTGCCACACCTCGGCGGGCAGACCCGCGGCGATGGCCAGCCTGCGCATGAACACCGAGGTCAGCGTCGTCGTCGAATCGGGTTTGTGGACGACGGCGTTGCCGGCGGTCAGGGCCGCGAACAGGTCGGTCGCACCCAAGGTCAGCGGGTAGTTCCACGGTGTGATGAACCCGATCACGCCCAGCGGGGTGCGCGTGACCTCGGTGCGGGTGAGCACGGGGATCGCCCCGCGGCGACGTTCGGGACGCAGATACCGGGCGGCCATCACCCCGTAGTGGCGGAGCACATTGAAGGTATCGAGGATCTCGTCATAGGCGTGGATGCGGGCCTTGCCGGTCTCGTACTGGATGATGTCGAGGAGCAGATCCTCATTCCGGACCAGTGCGGAATGCAGTCGAGTGAGCACCTTCGCCCGGTGCTGAACCGACTGAGCGGCCCATGCTTCGCCTGCGATGCGGGCCGTGGCGTAGGCGGCCTCGATGTCGTCGGGAGTGTTCCGGGCGAACCGGTCGACCTCCTGGCCGGTGAACGGTTCGACGCCGCGCATCACCTCGCCCGAACCGGAGGCATCGGCATACGGATCGGTGTCGAGGAAGTCCCGCAGTGCCGCGGTGACATGCGCGGACGCGGTCTGCGCGGTGCCTGCTTCGGAGGTGCGGGCGCTGGTCTCTGTTCTCATCGGCTTCCTAACCATGTGACGTAGGTCATCGCAGGCTAGACTACCGAATATGGTTTCGAGTGGACTCCGGCGTGCGCTGAAAGGGACCTGTGCACCCACCGCCGTCGTCGATCTCGACGCCTTCGACGAGAACCTCGATGCCCTGGCTCAGCGCGCTCGCGGACTGCCGATCCGGCTGGCCACGAAGTCCCTGCGTGTGCCCGCGGCCATCGACCGAGCGCTCGCCCATCCCGCCTATTCCGGCGTGCTCGCCTTCTCCGTTCCCGAGGCGCTGTCCCTCCATGCCCGCGGTGTCCGCGACATCGTCATCGGCTATCCCAGCCTCGACCGGCCGGCCCTGACCCGGATGGTCGCCGAGGCGGGAGCGCGGTCGAACATCACCGTGATGATCGACTCCGTGGACCACCTCGACATCATCGACGACGTCCGCAGATCCCTCGCCGAGGCGGGCGCCGCCTCGGTGCGGGTGTGCATCGACGTCGACTCCTCCTTTCGCCCGGCCGAATCCTGGTTGGGCGACCGCGTCCATATCGGGGCCAGGCGCTCACCGATTCGGGATGGGCGAGCGGCCGTCGCGCTCGCCCGCCAGGTCGCGGCCCGGCCCGGGTTCGACCTCGTCGGGATGATGTTCTACGAGGGGCAGATCGCTGGCACCGCCGACGCCGGACGAACAGCCCGGCAGGCGATCGTGCGGCTCATGCAGAGAGCCTCGATCGCCGAACTCGCCGAACGACGAGCCGCCGTCATCGCCGCCGTCAGAGAGGTCGCCGACCTCGAATTCGTCAACGGCGGGGGAACCGGCTCGTTCGAATCCAGCTCCGTCGAAGGCACTCTGACCGAACTCGCCGCCGGATCCGGCCTCTTCTCCCCGGGACTCTTCGACGGCTATACGCACTTCCGGCACCGGCCCGCCGCATACTTCGTCACTCCCGTCGTGCGCAGGCCCGGGCCCGGCTGGGTGACGGTCTTCAAGGGCGGATTCATCGCCTCGGGAGTCCCCGGCCCCGACCGTCTGCCGACGATCGCCTGGCCGCCGGGCCTCGAATACTCCGGCCTCGAGGGGCCCGGAGAGGTGCAGACGCCACTGACCGGGCCCGGCACGGACTCGCTGCGCATCGGCGACCTCGTGTGGTTCCGGCACGCGAAGGCCGGTGAGCTGGCCGAACATTTCAACGACTTCCAGATCGTGTCTCAGGGCCGCATCCGCGATGCCTGGACAACCTATCGAGGAGAGGGGCTCGTGCTGTGAGAGACGTGCAGCCGCGACGAGGCGACCGGTCCGGTCGGCAGAGATTCCGGAACTGGGCCGGTCACGTCCATGCACATCCGCACACATTCTCACGTCCCACCTCGACGGAGGAGCTATCGGGCATCGTCACGGCCGCTGCGGCGGCGGGGGACCGTCTGCGGGTCGTCGGGGCCGGGCATTCGTTCACCCCGGTGGCCGCCGGCGACGATGTCATGGTCAACCTCGACGGACTCTCCGGCATCATCGCCGTCGACGAGGAGCGCAAGCGGGTGCGCTTCGCCGCCGGCACCCGGCTGCGGGACATTCCCGCCCTGCTCGCACCCTACGGTCTGGCATTGGAGAATCAGGGTGACGTCAATCCGCAGGCTCTGGCCGGTGCGATCTCGACGAGCACGCACGGCACCGGAATCGGGTTCACCGGGTTCGCCGGGACCGTCACCGGGCTGAGCCTGATGGGCCCCGACGGGCAGGCGCGGGAGCTGTCGGCGGAGTCGGAACCGGAGGTCTTCGACCTTGCACGGGTCAGCCTCGGCGTTCTCGGTATCATCACCGAAGTCGAACTCCAGTGCGTGCCGGCCTTCGACCTCATCGCCGAGGAGAAGGTCGCCGGATTCGACGAGCTCCTCGACGGGCTGACCGAGAGGACGCGCGGGGCCGACCATTTCGAGTTCTACTGGTTCCCGCACACCGACTCGGTGCTGACGAAGACGAACACCCGGGTGGAACCGGGGCAGGCCGGGCCGGGCCACCTCGCCGAGGCGGGGGTGCGCAACCGATGGCTCAACCTCCTCGACAAAGAGGTGGTGGAGAACGGAGCGCTCCGGTTGGCCGTCGAGCTCGGGGCGAAGGTCCCGGGCGTGGTGCCCTCGATCAATCGCGTCGCCCAGTCCGTCGTGGCAGACCGGACGTACCGGGCACCGGGCCACGATGTGTTCGTCACCCCACGGCGGGTGCGGTTCAACGAGATGGAGTACGCCCTGCCCTTCGACTCCGGACCCGAGGCGATCCGGGAGATCCGAGGCGCCATCGAGGCCAAGGGGTGGGCGATCTCATTCCCCCTCGAGGTCAGGTGCGCCGCCGCCGATGATGTGCCGCTGTCGACGGCGACGGGGCGGGAGACGATGTACATCGCCGTCCACCGCTTCATCAAGGAGGACTTCGCCGAGTACTTTCGCGTCGTCGAAGAGATCGTCTGCCGGCACGGTGGCCGACCGCACTGGGGCAAGATCCACACCCGCACGGCCGCCGACCTGAACGAGCTCTATCCGCGATTCGCGGACTTCTGCGAGCTGCGGGCCCGTCTGGATCCGGCGGCCATGTTCGGCAACCGCTTCACCGACTCGCTGTTCGGTCTCAGCCGCAGCTGAGGGCGCAGCGTCAGTCGAGAAGTGGTCGCAAACGGATACCGGCGGTCGAAAAGTGGTCGCAAACGGATAATTCTGGGCGCGGAAAGTCTCCGATGGTGACCTATTCTTCGGCTGCTCTCCTCTCGAGCCAGTCGAGGATCTCCGGCCAGGCGTCTGCGGCGACGGACCGGCGCATGAGACCGTGATGGCCGATGTGGTCGGTGCCGAGCTCCTCCGGGACGAAGGTGCGACGCGTCACCGGTGCCAGCCGCAGACGGTCGGTGAGCGCATCGATGAACGCACCGGTCGCCCAGGGATCGTCGGAGGTGCCGACGGCGAGAACAGGTGTGCGCAGTCGGGCGGCGCGTGCCTCGGCGTCGAAACTCGGGTCGTCGAAGAAGAAGTGGGTGCGGCGCAGCCAGTCCGTCCACTCGTAGAGGGCGGCGGCGGGGATGTCCTCGCCGAGTCCCACTCGGCTGCCGGGCATATACCCGAACACGCGTGTGGCCACCCTGCCGAAGACTCCCAGGCCGACTTCCACTCGCCAGCGCTCGCTGCGTGGTGCGATGCTGCGGGCCGCCACCATCGCTGTGGCGATTGTGACGATTCCGCACAGCCGCTGTCCGCCGCTGCCCAGGAGCAGAGCGTGCCCGCCGAGGCTGTGGCCCAACGCCGTATGCGGCAGATCAGGGAACCTCTCCTCCGCCCAGGCGCCCGCGGCCGCCACATCCTCGCAGATCCAGTCGCGCATGCGGATGTGCCGATGGGCGCGAGCCGCCCTCCGGTCACCGACACCGCGGAAGCCGTAGGTGACCACGGCGAATCCACGGGCAGCCGCCGCCTCGGCGAAGGAGAAGTAGAAGCGTTCGGGAGTCGCGGTGGCCGGGTGGATCGTCAGCACCGCGTGCGGGTCGGCTGCGGGGAGGAAGAGATGTCCTACGAGATCGCTGGAGCCGGACCGGCTCGACACCGGGATGCGCACGTCCTGCTTGAGAAGTGAGTCCATATCTTTCAGGGTAATCACCACTGCCCCAATATGCTACCAGTCAGTAATATAATTCCGGTTGGCGTCGACTGCCGACATGTGCGGCGCAATCACTGCCGACATCCTCGGCGGTATCCCATGTCCGAACGTGCTGGTACGCTCGGGGAATGACAGCGTCGGATCGGAATCATCCCGCATCACCCGCCCACGCAGGCAGTCGAGAGCGGGAGAGAGGCCGGCGCAGGTCGATGTTCGTCGCCGCCTTCGGCACCGTCGTCGAATGGTACGACTTCTCGATCTTCTTCTATGTCGCCACGACCCTGACCAAGGAATTCTTCGGCGACCAGACGGATTCGCTGCTGCTGACCCTCGGAGTCGGTGCGGCGGGATTCCTCTTCCGGCCCTTGGGCGCGATGGTCTTCGGTCACCTCGGTGATCGGATCGGACGTCGTTCGACGCTCATCATCTCCGCGGTCCTCATGGCGATCTCCATGCTCGGGATCGCGGTGATTCCGAACTACGACACGATCGGCATCTGGGCCGGCGTCCTCATGGTCGCCCTGCGCTGCCTGTCCGGATTCTCCGTCGGTGCCGAGTACACCGGCATCATGGTCTTCCTCATGGAATCGGCGGGACCGGGAAAGCGCGGATTGGCTGCCAGCTGGGCCGCGGCCAACAGCGAGGTCGGCGCGCTTCTGGCCGTGGGATCCGGTGCCCTGCTGGCGAATACGCTCTCTCCCGAGGCGATGGATTCCTGGGGCTGGCGGCTGCTGTTCGTCCTCGGCGCCGTGCTTGCCATCATCATGGTTCCGCTTCGGTCGATGATGGAGGAGACCGAGACCTTCAAACGGCTGCAGCAGGCGGAGAAGGACAACAAAGGCAAGAAGGACGTCGGTCTCGAACGCTCCCCGCTCATCACCGCGATCCTCGAGCAGCCGCGGGCGATCCTCGTCGCCTTCCTCATCTCGTCGATCGGCTCGGTCAGCTACTTCCTCAACATCACCTATGTGCCCACCTACATCGAAGAGGTGGCGAAGGTCCCGAACTCCGGTTCCCTGGCACTGGGCACGGTTGCGGCTGTCGTCGCCATCGTCGTCACCCCGTTCTTCGGCCTCGCCTCGGACAAGTTCGGGCGCAAACCTGCCCTGGCGGCACTCATGGTCGTCTTCGTCTTCACCACGATTCCCGCGTATGTGCTGCTGTCCAATCAGTCCGCAGGCATCGCGATCGCAGGATCGGCGTTCCTCGCGATCCCGGCGGCCGGGTGGAGCGCGGTGGCGGCCGCCATGGTCCCCGAGCAGTTCACCGGCACGAGCCGCTTCTCCGGTATGGCGATCGGCTACAACGTCGCCACCGTCCTGTTCGGCGGGCTCTCACCGCTCATCGCCACGGCACTCATGTCGTCGACGGGCATCACGCTGGCGCCGGCGATCTACGCCACCGTCGTCATCATCGTCGCCGGAGTCCCGACCCTCATCCTCGCCCGCAGCATGGGCAAGAAGACCCTCGCCGAGGTGGACGCGGACAGGCATCTCGTGCCCGCTTGAGGACGTGGCCGGGGTGGCTGTTCGGGGGCTGCGGCGAATCGGTGACAGACGTTGCCGTTCTGCCACACGCTGCGCACATCTCGGCCGTGGCGAGCTCATAGGTTGGTTTCAGAACACGCATTCGGGCGACCTGCTTCCGAGTGCGAGAGACCGATCAAGGAGTCATCATGAAACGCATGAAGCGCGCCACCTTCACCTCGGCGGCCCTGCTCAGCTGCACCCTCGCCTTCTCGGGCTGCTCGCTCATCAGCCAGGCCGTCCAGCCCGAGCAGGGCCAGACCGGCCAGCAGTCGAACGCCGACGGTCAGGACCAGAATGGTCAGGACCAGAACGGCGGTCAGGACCAGGGCAGCCAGGATCAGAATGGGCAGGAGCCGAGTGCTGACCAGAACGGTCAGGGCCAGACCGGCGGTCAGGACTCGAGTTCGGACCAGTCAGCCTCGAACTCCTCGTCATCGTCGACCTCGTCCGCCGACGGGTCCACCGGTTCGGATTCGGGAGGGTCGTCCGGGAGTCAGGGCCAGGTCAGCATCGGTGAAAGCTTCGAGGACCCGGAGATGCAGGACAAGGTCGAGGTGCTCTCGGCGGTGCGGAACTTCGATTCGTCCAGGAGAGCCTCGGCGATCGAGCTCGGGGGCGAAGTCGTCCTCCTCGAAGTCAAGATCACCCCGGGACAGAAATACAGCGGACTCATCCAGTCGGGAGCGTTCAAGATCTCCGCAGGAGGAGGTGCGGACTTCCGCTACGACCAGACCGACGGCCTCGAAGCCGAGATGCGAGCCGCCGGATTCGAGCCCTTCGAAGATGTGTCGCGCCGCGACGGCGGAACACATCAGGGCTGGCTCGCCTATGTTCCGAAAGAGAAGCAGGACACTTACACGATCCGCTACGAACGCGGCGCCGGCAAGGTGATGGGAACCGACGAGAAGGTCCCCGAGTTCACGACGACCTTCGACATCCCCGCCGGCTGAGCCTGCCGTCTGAGCATCGAGGCCGGTCTCGCGAATTCGCAAGACCGGCCTCGACGAGTCGTCAGCGTCGGGGATCAGCGCTCGCTGACGGCCTTCCAGTCCGCGACCTCGGACTCAGCGAGCTGAGCCGCGACACCGGTGTAGGTGGCAGGCGTCAGTGCCTTGAGCAGTTCGGCGCGCTCCTCGGGCAGCCCGAGACCGTCGACGAACGTCTGCAGATCGGCCTGGTCGATGCGCTTGCCGCGAGTGAGTTCCTTGAGCGTTTCGTACGGGTTGTCCATTCCCGGCACGCCCTGCAGCCCGGCGGCACGCATGACCGACTGGACGGCTTCACCGAGGACTTCCCAGTTGCCGTCGAGGTCGGCGGCCAGCGCCTCCTCGTTGATGGCGAGGGCTCCGAGGCCCTTGACCAAGTTGTTGAGCGCGAGAACCGAGTGACCGAATGCGACACCGATGTTGCGCTGTGAGGTCGAGTCGGTGAGGTCGCGCTGCATCCGCGAGGTGACCAGCGTCGAGCCCAGGGAATCGAGAAGAGCACAGGAGAGTTCGAGGTTGGCTTCGGCGTTCTCGAACCGGATCGGGTTGACCTTGTGCGGCATCGTCGACGAACCGGTCGCACCGGCGACGGGGATCTGCTTGAAGTAGTTCATCGAGATGTAGGTCCACATGTCGGTGGCCAGGTTGTGTGCGATCCGATTGAACCGAGCGAGATCGGCGAACAGTTCGGCGTTCCAGTCGTGGGACTCGATCTGAGTGGTCAGAGGGTTGAAGGTCAGCCCGAGACGGTCTTCGACGAAGGTGCGGGCGATCTGCGGCCAGTCGGCTCCCGGCACGGCCGCCAGATGCGCCGAATAGGTGCCCGTGGCGCCGTTGATCTTGCCGAGGAACTCCGTAGCGGCGATGCGTTCGTACTGGCGGCGGAGGCGGTGGACGAAGACCGCGAGTTCCTTGCCCATCGTCGTCGGGGTGGCCGGCTGACCATGGGTGTGGGCGAGCATCGGAACCTCGGCGAGCTGACCGGCGGACTCGGCGAGAGCGTCGATGAGGGCCTTGGCCCGCGGCAGCCACACCTGTTCGGTGGCACCCTTGATGCCGAGCGCCCAGGAGAGGTTGTTGATGTCCTCGGACGTGCAGCAGAAGTGGACGAGCTCGCCGAGATCCTCGGCGCCGATCGTCACTAGGGCTTCTTTGATTGTGTATTCGACAGCCTTGACGTCATGGACGGTGACGGCTTCATGAGCGGCCAGTGTGGCGATGGTGTCGGCGTCGAAATCGGCGGCGAAGGCGCGCAGTCCGTCGACCTCGTCGGGGGTGAGGGTGCGTACACCCTCGATCACCGAGTTCTGTGCGAGGTGGATGAACCATTCGATCTCCACCGTGATGCGATTGCGGTTGAGAGCCGCCTCGGAGAGGTGATCGACGAGGTCAGCGGTGTCTTTGCGATAGCGACCATCAAGCGGTCCGAGAGCGATGGCGGGCGAGATTTCGGCAAGGGAAACAGTCGGCATGCCCTCATTTTCTCATGAGCGGCGAATCGGGCCGGCACGCGTCCGGGTCTACCGGCCGGTAGGCGCGGGAGAAGGGGCGGACTCGAGCGTCGTCCCCTGTGGATTCCGTGATGACTTCGACATCACGGCCCTGTGGACGCTCGAGCCTCGTCCCCAGCCTCGAAATCGAGGCTTCCTCTCCCGCGCTGCGGCCTCCTACGGTCGAGGGATTCGGGCACGGATGCCGGACAGACCGGTGGGAGGACTGAGGCATGATCACGGATGAGCTGGAGCGCAATCGCGAGCAGTGGAGACGGCGAGCGGAGGTGCTGCACTCCCTGGCGCAGAGCTGCCGCCGAATCGACGGATGGGATTCCCCAGCAGGAAAGCTGTTCGATGACCGGGTGGCCTCATGCGCGGAATCGATCGACCGGTTGGGTGAGCGGGCGGAGAAGCTCGCCGAGGCGTACGACCTCCACCTGCAGGTCGTGTCGGCGGGCGGGCGGATCCAACTGTGAACGCCCGCCCCGCCGCACGTGAGACAGCAGGGATCGACAGTTGGATCGTCGTCGACCTCGACCGGATCACCCGGCTGCCCGAACGGCTGCGTCGGCTCTGGCCGCCCGACCTGCTCCCTCGCCGAGTCGAACGGGACTGTCTTTCCGCCTCGGCGGAGGTGGGGCAGGGCAGCACTGCCCCGGAATCCACAGACCCGGGCGGTGCAGATCCGGGGAGGGCCGGCGCGGGTGAGAGGTCTGGCGCCGCGGCCTCGGAGATCGGCGGCGTCGGTGGCGGTGGAGGCGCGACACGGGATCTCGATGTGCTCACCGCCTGGCTGCGAGGATTCGCCTCCGAGCTCAACCGGGTGAGCACGCGCCTCAGCGTTGTCGTGTCCTCGGGAACCGAAACCGTTCACCTGGCGCTGTGCCTCGGTTCGGGTATCGGGCACGCGATCCTGGCACTGCAGGGGGAGGGACTTGAGGACTTCGCACAGCACCAGCTGCTGCGCCGGATCGAACCGGGACGGATCGGGCACGTCGTCGAGGACCTCGCCGAGCTCGTCGAACAGGATTGCGTGCTCACGCTCAGCTGGGCGTGCGGAGGGGGAGCCACGGGGCTGGAGTTCCTCCGCCGAAAGGGCGGCGCGTGGTTCCGGCCGGTCATCGAGCGCGACGGCGATTCCGTCACCGTCGATGACGACGTCGCTGCGGGAGATGCGGCGGTGCGGACGCTGCTGAGCGCCGTGCTCACCCGGACACTGACGGCAGGGGCGTAGAAGGGCACGCAATGATCGATTCGACGACGCGCGGCGGTGGGCGGATCACCGTCGACGAACGCGCCGATGGCAGCGGAGACGCACTGCAGACCGTCATCACCGACATCGGCGATCTGTCCGTCGACGCAGCTGTCGGAGACTTCGATCTCGCGACCCTGCTCACCCAGGTCCCGGCCCCTGTGACAGCGCTCAACCTCGATGCCTGCCGGATCCGATTCCACAGCCAGCTGACCGCCTCGGTGCTCGAGCTCGAGGCGACCCTGCTCGCCGTTCGGTCCGCAGCCTTCGCCTACCGTCAGGCGGAGAAGGGCCTCAGCGAGGTCTTCGGCGGACTGCTCGACGCTCTCGGCTACGCAACCGGACGGGTCCTCGCCCTCAGCCTGCCCGTCATCATCCCCGTCGCACTCGTGGTCGGGGCTCAGGTCGTTGCGGTCACGAAGATCCTCGACGTGACCGGACTCGACGACGTCATCACCAAACAGTTCGGAATCGACCTGGGCAAGACGAAGGCGAAAGCGAAGGAAGCGCTGATCACGTTCGTGTTCGAACAGTCGGATGTCACGGGAGCCGTCATCGAGCACGTGCTTCCGGGCTTCATCGTCGGATTCCTCGGGCTGCCTCCGTTCGTCCTCGATTCCGAAGGCGACCACGCGTTCTGGCCGCACGATTCGACGTCGATGACGATCTGGGTCCTGGCCGGTGCGAATGCATTCGGACTGCTGCTGCCCTCCGATGTCGAGGTATGGAGGGCGAAAGGACTGACGCCGCCGCACAAAGAGCCGCCACGTGACGTCGACGACCTCTTCCTCCGCGAAGCGAACTGCCACCGCGGAGCCGATTCCGGACAGGTCCGCATCGAGGAGATCGTCGGACCCGACGGGACGACCCGCTATATCGTCTACGTGCCGGCCACCACGGATTGGTCGCCGAAGCCGGGAGACAATACGACCGACCTGACGACGAACGTGCAGGGGATGGCCGGCAACGACACCGTGATGCGCGAAATGGTGCGCCAGGCGATCGCCGACGCCGGTATCGGGCACGACGCCGAGGTCATGCTCGTCGGCTATTCGCAGGGAGGGATCACCGCAGGTTCTCTGGCTGCGGACCCGGCCTTTCTCGACGATGTCAACGTCACGGCACTGATGACGGTGGGTGCTCCGGTCTCCGACTTCGCCATCGATGAGGGAATCGACGTACTCTCGATCGAACACGAACAGGACCTCGTGCCCGATCTCGACGGCAACGAGAACCCGGCGACGAAGAACTGGTCGACGGTCACCGTCGACTATGATCCCGACGAACTGCGCAGAGTCCCCGAGCTCGCGGACAAGACCGATGCCGAACTCGACGAGATGTTCGCCTCGGCCGGGGCGGCGCACTCCTCCGTCGCCTACGCTGCCTCCATCGGGCTTCTGCGCAGAGCCGGGACTCCCGCCTTCGACCGCTTCACCTCGAAGAACTCGGGCTTCTTCACCGGGGACCTCGCCAAGACGCGCGACTACCAGGGAAAGCGAAAGCGACACTGACCTCGGTCGGACGGGTGCGGCACTCGGCATCGACACGATGGGCCGCCTCGGTGCGGGAACGGGCCTGACCGAACCTGAAACCGACTGCGTGCCGGAGGGCCGCCTCGGTGCGCGAACGGACCTGACGAAACCTGTGCTCGGCATCGACACGAAGGGCCGCCTCGGTGCTCGGATGTGCATTGGTCGGACGATGGAGCATCTCTGCCGAGATCGACAATTGTCCACTCAGCGCTTTGGAACTCGGCCACATGTGTCGAGCTCGGGTCATAGTCTGTTTCTGACCTGCACTTTTGATACTCGAACCGCATGGGGAGAGTGGCAAGCAGTGAGTGGATTCGGTATTGTGATACCACCTGTGAATCAGATCACTCGAGGGCGAGTTCTCACATCCGAGGGCCCGCCCGACGGACACGGTCCACCACTGGTCACCTCCGGTGAAGATGGACCTCGAACAAAGGAGAACTGAAATGACCTCCAACATTTCAGTGGGAACCGGTGCTGCCCACAGTCAGTCCTCGGAGCCCAGAATGATCCAGATGCTCACCGAAGACGGAAATCGCGTCGAATCCGGTGAGTACGACGCCTTCGCCGCAGAACTCACCGATGAGGATCTGCGCGGCTTCTACCGGGATATGGTCCTGGTTCGCCGCATCGATGCCGAAGGAGCTGCCCTGCAGCGTCAGGGACAGTTGGGCCTGTGGGCGCCTCTGTTCGGACAGGAAGCGGCCCAGATCGGCATGGGACGAGCCGCTCGCCCCCAAGACTTCGTCTTCCCCACCTACCGCGAACACGGCCTCGCCTACACCCGCGGCGTCGAACCCGAAACCCTGCTGTCGATCTTCCGCGGTCAGAACCACGGCGGCTGGGATCCCCAGGAGCACCGCTTCCACACCTACACCATCGTCATCGGCTCGCAGGCCCTGCACGCCACCGGCTACGCCATGGGCATCACCATGGACGGCGACGTCGGCACCGGCGACATCGAACGCGACACCGTCTCCATCGCCTGCTTCGGCGACGGTGCGACCTCACAGGGCGATGTATCCGAGGCGCTGACCTTCGCCGGAGCCTTCCACGCTCCGGTCCTGTTCTTCTGCCAGAACAACCAGTGGGCCATCTCCGAACCGACTCACGTCCAGTCCGCAGCTCCGCTGTCGACCCGCGGCGAAGGATTCGGAGTCCCCGGCATCCGCGTCGACGGCAACGACATCATCGCGATGTACTCCGTCGCCCGCGCCAGCCTCGATTCCGTGCGCGCCGGCCACGGTCCGATGCTCATCGAAGCCTTCACCTACCGTCGCGGTGCCCACACCACGGCCGATGATCCGACGAAGTACCGTGACAAGGCCGAAGAGGAGATCTGGGAGGACCGCGACCCGATCACCCGCCTCAAGGCGTATCTGGACAAGCACACCGAGACCAGCGACGAGTTCTTCGCCGAGGTGGACGCCGAGGCCGACACCCTGGCCGCCCGCATCCGCCACAACTGCATGACCATGGAGAACCCCGACGGCGTCGAGATGTTCGCGCACGTCACTGCGGAACCCCACTCCCTCGTCGACGAGGAACGTGCCGAATTCCTGGCATACCAGGCCTCGTTCGCCGATGCGGGTGAGGCCTGATGGAGAAACTTCCCCTCTCGAAGGCGATCACCGCCGGAATGCGCAAGGCCATGGAGGACGACCCGAAGGTCGTCCTCATCGGTGAGGACATCGGCAAACTCGGCGGCGTCTTCCGCGTCACCGAAGGTCTGCAGAAGGACTTCGGCCCGCAGCGCGTCATCGATGCCCCGCTGGCCGAGTCCGGCATCGTCGGCACCTCGATCGGCATGGCCATCCGCGGCTACCGTCCCGTCATCGAGATCCAGTTCGACGCATTCATCTTCCCGGCTTACGACCAGATCGTGACCCAGGTGGCGAAGCTGTACAACCGCACCCTGGGCAAGGAGAACATCCCCCTGGTCATCCGCGTGCCCTACGGCGGCGGCATCGGTTCACCCGAGCACCATTCGGAGAGCCCCGAGGCCGTGTTCGCCCACCACGCGGGACTGCGGCTCGTATCCCCGGCGAACGCTCATGACGCGTACTGGATGATCCAGGATGCGATCAAGAGCGAAGATCCGGTGATGTTCTTCGAACCCAAGCGTCGCTACTGGATGCGCGGAGACGTCGACACCTCCGCTCGCGGCGAGCTGGGCATGCACGACGCCCGGGTCGTGTCCGAAGGCACCGATGTCACCCTCGTCGCCTACGGGCCGTTGGTCCCGACGGCGCAGGACGTGGTCACTGCGGCCGCCGAGGAGGGCAAGAGCGTCGAACTCATCGACCTGCGCAGCCTCAACCCGATCGACTTCACCGCGATCGAGAAGTCCGTGACGAAGACCGGCCGACTGGTCGTCGCCCACGAGGCTCCGACCTTCTTGGGGTTGGGTTCGGAGATCGCCGCGCGCATCACCGAACGCTGCTTCTTCAACCTCGAAGCCCCGGTCATCCGGGTCGGCGGCTACCACACCCCGTACCCCGGTTCGCGAATGGAAGAGCACTACCTGCCCGACCTCGATCGCATCTTCGATGGTGTCGATCGGGCCCTGTCCTACTGATTTCGAGGAGAGTCAAGAATGTCATTCGAATTTCCTCTTCCCGACGTCGGTGAGGGCCTGACCGAGGCCGACATCGTCGCGTGGAAGGTCGCCCCCGGCGACACCGTCACCGTCAACCAGATCCTCGTCGAGATCGAGACCGCGAAGTCGCTCGTCGAGCTGCCCAGCCCGCACGCGGGCACCGTCGGTGCCCTCCTGGTCGAGGAGGGCCAGACCATCGAGGTCGGCACCCCGATCATCCGCTTCGGCGGAGATGACTCCGGCGCCGAGGCGGCCCCCGCCTCCGCCGGTGCGCCGGCTTCCGGTTCGGCCGAGGAATCGGCCGATGCCTCCGGCGATGCCGACGGTGGAGCCACCCTCGTCGGGTACGGGGCGAGGGAGACGTCGTCGAAGCGTCGTCCGCGCAAGGGCGCTCCCGTCCCAGCCTCTGCGGCTGGCGCTGCTCCCGCAGCGTCGGCTGCGGAGGGGACGGCCGCGGAGGAGGCGGCGCCAGCGGCGTCGGCTCCTGCAGCGGCTCCCGCTGCTCAAGCACAGCCCGCATCGGCACCTGCCTCACCCGGCAAACCGCTGGCGAAGCCGCCCGTGCGGAAGCTTGCGAAGGATCTCGGCGTCGACCTGTCCCAGGTGACCCCGACCGGTCCCCGCGGCGACGTCACGCGCGATGATGTGCACGCCGCCGCCAACAGGACGGCCGCACCGACCGCAGGTGCGACGGCACCGGCGGCCGCCTCGGCGAGTGATCAGGCAGCGCTCGAAGAGCGGATCCCGTTCAAGGGCGTGACGAAGATGATGGCCAAGGCCATGGTCGATTCGGCATTCACCATGCCGCACGTCACCGAGTTCCTCGACGTCGACGTCACCGAGACGATGGCGATGGTCCGCCGGCTCAAGTCGACGAAGTTCCTCGGCGAGGATGTGAAGGTCTCTCCGCTGCTCATCGTCGCCAAGGCAGTGGCGTGGGCCGTGGGACGCAATCCGCGGATCAACTCGTGCCTCGAAGGCGACGAGATCGTCGTGAAGAAGTACGTCAACCTCGGCATCGCGGCCGCCACCCCGCGCGGACTCATCGTGCCGAACATCAAGAACGCGCAGGCCATGGGTCTGGGCGAACTGGCGCAGGGAATTCAGGATCTCACCGCTCTGGCGCGGTCGGGCAAGACACCGCCGGCCGATCAGGCCGGGGGTACGATCACGATCACGAATGTGGGCGTCTTCGGAGTCGATGCCGGTACGCCGATCATCAATCCGGGCGAGGCCGCGATCCTCGCGTTCGGGCAGGTGCGGAAGAAGCCGTGGGTGGTGGGCGACGAGATCGTTCCGCGTGAGATCACCACGCTGTCGGTCAGCGCCGATCACCGTGTCGTCGACGGCGAGATCATCTCGAAGTTCCTCGCCGATGTCGGCCGGGGTCTGGAGGACCCGACCCTGATGTTGGCCTGAAGCCTCACCCTGGTGTCGGCTGTTCGTCGGCGCAAGGGCGTGAACGTGACGAGAACGCCCCGGTCTCGCTTGGTGCGAGGCCGGGGCGTTCTTTCTGTCCCTAGTGCCGGCCGCAGCCCAGTCTGAGGCAGATAGCCCAGCTTCAAATCTGTGCTATCTGCCTCAGACTGGGCTGCGAGCAATTGGCAGAACGGTGACGATCGCCCTGCGCATTGGCGGAGCCGATCTGCATAAGCAGGGGCCAAGCCGACTGGCGGGTCTATCCGTCGAGGTAGGCGCTGTTGTCCTTGGGGCTGCCGTCCTTGACGAGACGCTTGGCGATGCAGTGGTTGCGGTCAAGACCCCACGAACGGCACTGGTCGAGCGCCTGTTCCGGGTCGCCGTAGCCGGTGTCGACGACCGTGACCCAGTAGCTGCCGTCCTTGTACGAGGCCCAGTCGCCGCTGTGGATGAGGATCGCGCCCGGATACTTGATCTTATTGGCTTCGTACTCGTTGAGGATGTCCTGCGCCGACCATGTCTTGCCGTCGGCCTTGAGGCCGACGTTCTTCGCACTCACCTGGGTCACCCACTGACCTTCGAGGTCAGCGGCCTTCTTCGTGCCTTGAACCGTATAGGCGTCGAGCTGCTGTTCGGGGTTCTTCGTCGGTTGGACCAGATCGTCGGACGGGCTGGGTGACGGGCTCTCCGGCTCACTTGATCCGACATCGACGGGGACGGTTCCCGACGAGGGAGCGAGCCACCGGATGCCGAAGAACCCCACCAGAGCCAGAATCATGAGGATGGCGATGATGACGACGGTGATCTTCAGCCCATTGCCCGACGACGATTCGCTGTGGGCAGTGGGCGGAAACTGCGGCGGAGGAGGAGTCTGAGGTCCGTTCTGTGCCGAGCCGCCGACGTCGTCGCCGGCGCCGCTGCCGCAACCGCCGGCAGACCACTGAGCCTGCCGAGAATTTCCATACTGATGTGGGCCGGCAGGGTGAGAATCATCGAATGGTGAGTGTCCGGCAGGCGCGAAGACATTGCCGCTGCGGGCTTTCGAGATCGACTGTTCCCCCGTGTGCCGTTCGAGGTACTCGTAGTAGGTCGAGTTGTCGAAATCGGCAGACGAACGGTCCGCTCCATTCCCGTACGTCGGGTTCTGACCAGCGGATTCACCAGAACCCTTGTGCCAGTCGTCGCTCGTCGCCGGACGAATGCGCGGCCTCTGTGGAACGTCGCTCATCAGTCCTCCCGAATGCCAGATGTGGTGGCAATCATCTACTTACCTTGGCACGAGTCGAGCAGGCGTTCAACAGGATCGCCGACAGGACGCGTTGCCGACGAAAGCCTACTGCGGAAATCACCGAGTTGGCTTGACCCCAGCTGTGAAAGTCCCTCCGGGCATCGGTGGAGGCTGCAGAGGCCACCTCGGAGCGGCTGAAGTCCGTGACGAAGACCCCACGGCAGAAGCCGAGATGAATTTGCCCTCCGACCCGCTGTCTCAGTAAGATTGATTTCTGTTGTGTCGTAGCAGGCAGGTCGCCGATCGATCTGCTAGGACACGCATGGTGCTCACCCACCGCTGCACTCCAGCTTCGGCCATCTCTCACAGGCTACGGCTTCAGCGCTGGTGAGACATCTCGCCCGAACGGGCAGACCTGTTTCGGCGTACACAATTTTCACGGTGACAGTCGAGAAAATTTGTTGATGTCTTCCGACATCGGCGCAAGCGAGCGGGGAGAACACTCACGTGCGATCCCGCAGGAGCTTGTTTCGAGAGTCGGTAACTTGTGAACTGGAGGAGAGACATGGCAGCAACCTGCCAGGTAACCGGGGCCGTCCCCGGTTTCGGACACAACGTGTCCCACTCGAAGCGCCGCACGAAGCGCCGCTTCAACCCGAACATTCAGAAAAAGCGCTACTACGTTCCGTCGCTGCGCCGCAACGTCACGCTGACCCTGTCCGCTAAGGGCATCAAGGTCATCGACGCTCGCGGAATCGACGCTGTGGTCAACGAACTCATCGCCAAGGGAGTGAAGCTCTGATGGCTAAGACACAGGATGTTCGTCCCATCATCAAGCTCAAGTCGACGGCCGGCACCGGGTACACCTACGTGACCCGCAAGAACCGCCGCAACACTCCGGACCGCATCGTGCTCAAGAAGTACGATCCCGTAGTCCGCAAGCACGTCGATTTCCGAGAGGAGCGCTGAGCGCACATGGCTAAGAAGTCAAAGATCGCAAAAGACAAGCAGCGTCGCGTCATCGTTGAACGCTATGCAGAGCGCCGCGCGACTCTCAAGCGTCAGCTGACCCACCCCGATTCCACCGACGAGCAGCGCGAAGAGGCACGCCTCGCCCTGCAGAAGCTTCCCCGCGATGCTTCGCCGGTTCGCGTTCGCAACCGTGACCAGGTCGACGGTCGTCCGCGTGGCTACCTCCGGAAGTTCGGACTCTCCCGAGTCCGTTTCCGCGAAATGGCTCACAACGGCGAGTTGCCCGGCGTTACCAAGTCAAGCTGGTAATCTCGAGGAAGTTCGTCATCGGAAAAACGGACCGGTGACCTACCGACTTGTCCTAAGGAGGACACTTTTATGGCTAAGAACCGCAGTGAGCTCGTTGCAGAAGTTGCCGAGAAGTCCGGCCTGACCCAGAAGCAGGTCTCGGACGTGCTCGATGGTGTCTTCGATGTCTTCTCCGACGTCGTGGCCAAGGGCGAAAAGCTCACCATCCCCGGCTGGCTCTCCGTTGAGCGCACCGAGCGTGCCGCTCGCAAGGGTCGCAACCCGCAGACCGGTGAAGAGATCCAGATCAAGGCCGGCTACTCCGTGAAGCTGTCCGCTGGTTCGAAGCTGAAGGGCGCCGCTGGCAGCCCGAACTGATCTACGCAGCAGCAGCAAATGGCCCGGATCGTCTGATCCGGGCCATTTGCTGTCTCAGAACGTCGGCGAACTGGAGGAATCGTCGTCCCCGACGACGGAATCCACCCTCGCGGAGGCGGCTCCCCGAGATCTCGACCACGAAGGGATCTCCCGGTTGGCAGTGCGGCGACGCCGAACGATATCCTGGAGGCATGTCAGAAGGGTCGGTTCGCGCGCAGTGAGTTCATCAGGAATCGAGCCGATCACACGGTTCGTGCAACGTGCCACGGTCCCCATCGTCGTCTTCCTGGGACTCATCGCCGGTCTGGCCGCACTCTTCTTCACCGGAGCAGCCAACCCCACTCTGCTCAATGACCCCGGCTCCGTCGTCCGCTTCGGTCTTCCCGCAGCCAAATTCGTCTTCAACACTGCGATGTCGCTGACCATCGGTGCCCTCATGTTCGCCGTCCTCATCCTCCCGCGCACAGCCGGCGGTCGAGGTCGCCGACACAAGAGCCCGGACGACGACCTTCCTCTCGATCCCCTGTGGACGGGGGCGGTTCGGATCGCCGAATACTCGTCGGTCGTGTGGACGCTGTCCGCGGTCGCCGTGCTCGTCTTCTCATTCGTCGACACCGTCGGTGCCCAGGCGTACCTCGATTTCTCGAATCAGCTCGGCGTCTTCGTCACTCAGATCGCCTACGGGCAGCTGTGGGTGCTCATCGTCGTCCTCATCGCCGTCGCCTCGACTCTGTGCTTCGGCACTCGCTCCCATGTCGGCATCGCCGCTGCCGGAGTGCTCAGTCTCGCCGTGATCCTGCCCTTGGCCCTGATGGGCCACTCCTCAGAGGCCTCCGGTCACACTCAGGCCGTCAACAGCCTCGGCCTGCACATCCTCGGTGCGGTCCTCTGGCTCGGCGGGCTCTTCGTCATTGCGCTGCTGGGAACACGCCTGGCCACCTCGAAGCACCTCAAGCCGATCGTCGAACGGTATTCGACGATCGCACTCATCTCCTTCGGTCTCATCGTCTTCTCCGGAGTCGTCAACTCGCTCCTGCGCGTGAAAGGTTTCGACGACCTGATGACCCCCTACGGGCAGGTCATCCTCGCAAAGGCATTCGCGACCGTGCTGCTCGGTCTGATCGGCTTCTGGCACCGTCAGTTCGTCATCTCGCGTTTGGGCTCTGCCGCCTCGGCGACGGTGGAATTCTGGCGTCTCATCACCGTCGAATTCATCCTCTTCGGAATCACGATGGGCATGGCCGTGGCCTTGGCCCGGTCGCAGCCGCCGGTGCCGCAGGAACCGGTGGGCGACCCCACCCCGGCCGAGATCCTCACCGGCGATCCGCTGCCGCCGAAGCCCGACCTGTCCCGCTACTTCAGCGAATGGTCGATGGATCCGCTGTGGATCGCGATCGCTGTGGGCTTCTCGATCGCCTACATCGTGGCGTTCATCAACCTCCGCCGCCGCGGCGACAGGTGGCCGGTGCTGCGCCTCGTCAGCTGGCTGGTGGGCATGGTCTTCCTCGTCTACGTCACCTCGGGCGGACCCCGCGTCTACGGCGAGGTGCAGTTCTCCGCGCACATGATCGAACACATGCTTCTGGTCATGGTCGTACCCCTGCCGCTCGTGCTCGGCGCACCGATCACCATGCTCATGCGCGGGACGAAGGCACGCACGGACGGGTCCGTCGGCCTGCGCGAATGGGTGCTCTGGCTCGTCCACACCCCGTATCTGCGCTTCTTCGCACACCCGATCGTGGCGAGCGTGAACTTCGCGGGTTCGCTGATCGTCTTCTACTATTCGGGAATCATGTACTACGCGCTCGATACGCATCTCGGGCACGAGCTGATGATCGCGCACTTCCTCGGCGCCGGGTACCTGTTCGCTCAGGCGCTCATCGGCATCGACCCGGGCGTCAAGCGCCCCGTCTTCCCGATGCGGCTCGTGATGCTGCTGGTGACGATGGCCTTCCACGCCTTCTTCGGCATCTCGATCATGAGCTCGAACGTGCTGATCGCCGGAGACTGGTTCGGCAACGTCGGCGCAGGCTGGGGCTATACGGCCATCGATGACCAGCAGCTCGGCGGTTCCATCGCGTGGGGCATCGGCGAGTTCCCGACCCTGTTCATCGCGATCATGGTCTGCGTCCAGTGGGCGAAGTCCTCGGACCGGGAAGCCAAGCGCATCGACCGCAGCGAAGATCGCACCGACGACGCCGAGCTGCGCGCCTACAATGCGATGCTCGCCTCGATGGCCGAGCGCGAAGCAAAGGCACCTCCGCGCCGGCGGTGAGTTCGGGGCCTCTCTGGTCGGTCGGCGCGGGGACCACGGTGCGGTCGGGGCCGCCTCGGTGCGGTGACTCGTCGCGGGCGGGAGGCGGCTTGTCACGCAGAGCCGATCGTGCCGCAATGGGCCTTGCGGTCGGACTGCAGCAGCATCTGCCGGCTGCACATCAGTTGCACATCCGCTGTGCACGAATGTGCACCGGAAATTCTCGGATTACGGCCAGGTCGGTGCCAAAAACTCTGTAACGTGGCGCACACTGATCCTTGGATGAGAAATGTCCAAGCGCCCGAAACACTGGGCTGAAGTAGGGGGTCGCCGGCCGCGCCGATGCGGTCTGAGTGCCCCGGGCTGTCAGCCGATCGGCGCCAGAGCAAGTCGATTCGCGCATTCAACGGTGACGCGGATTGTGGAAACGAAGGAGTCCCATGAGTTCTCAGAACAATGTCGAGAGGAAGTCGATCCGCGCCCAGCTGCGCAAGGTCGTCGCTGCCTCGATGGCCGGAACGGTCGTCGAATGGTACGAGTTCTTCCTCTACGGTTCGGCCGCCACGCTGGTGTTCAATCACATCCTGTTCCCGCCTTCCGACAATCCGCTGACGCCGATCCTGGCCGGCTTCGCCACCTATGCGGTCGGCTTCATCGCCCGTCCCATCGGCGGCATCGTCTTCGGCCACTTCGGCGACAAGTACGGACGCAAGAAGCTGCTGCAGCTGTCGATCATCCTCGTCGGTGCGGCCACGTTCCTCATGGGCTGCCTGCCGACATTCGACCAGATCGGCTATCTCGCCCCGATCCTGCTCGTGCTGCTGCGGGTGGTCCAGGGCTTCGCCGTCGGCGGCGAATGGGGCGGAGCGGTCCTCCTCGTGGCCGAGCACGCACCGGACAAGGAACGCGGATTCTGGTCGTCATTCCCGCAGTCCGGAGTTCCCTTGGGCAACCTGCTTGCCACCGCGGTTCTGTTCGTTCTCACCGCAACGCTGACCGAAGAGCACTTCCTGTCGTGGGGTTGGCGTGTATCGTTCTGGCTCTCGGCCGTCATCGTTCTCATCGGCTACTACATCCGCACCCGCGTCTCCGATGCGCCGATCTTCGACGAGGTTCAGGCCGAGGAGATCGAGGAAGGCGTCGACTACGGCGTCAAGGCCGTGTTCAAGCGCTACCCGCGTGAGGTCTTCGCCGCGATGGGCCTGCGTTTCGTCGAGAACATCCACTACTACCTCGTGGTGACCTTCTCGATCACCTACCTTGCCACGCAGGTGCAGATCGAAGCGGCCGAGATCCTCGGACTCCTGCTCGGAGCTCACGCGATCCACGCAGTCCTCGTTCCGCTCGTCGGCGCCGCCACCGACAGGATCGGACGCAAGTTGCCCTACGCTGCCGGCATCATCCTGACTGCGACGTGGGGCTTCTTCGCCTTCCCGATGTATGACACCGGAAGCGCCGTCATGATCTTCCTCGCCCTCCTCATCGGACTGGTCTTCCACGCACTGATGTATGCGGGCCAGCCGGCGATCATGTCCGAGATGTTCCCGACTCGCATGCGCAATTCGGGCGTGTCGACCGGATACCAGGTCACAGCCATCGTTGCGGGATCCTTCGCGCCGATCATCGCCACTGCGCTCCTCGACGCCTTCGGGTCCTCGATCCCGATCGCGCTCTACCTGCTGGCCGCTGCGATCATCTCGTTCATCGCTCTGATGTTCACCCGCGAGACCAAGGGCATCGACCTGCGCTCGCTCGACCATGCAGACAAGGTGCGCCGCGGAGTCGCCACTGCCGGCTGACGTCAGTCGCTCGATGTCTGACGGGGGCGGTGTCGGTGAAGACCGGCACCGCCTCTTCGCCTGCCGCTCGGCGCACCTCGATGAATCTTCACCCTCCCCACGGCGGAAGATGGACACGGACCACAGACCCGAACCACGAAAGGGGCATCTCATGGGAGACCTCACCAGCAAACGCGCCCTCGTCACCGGCGGAGCATCCGGGCTCGGCAAGGCGATCGTTCAGTCCTTCGCGCAGGCCGGCGCCTCCGTCATCGTCGCCGACGTCGACGCTGACGCGGCCCAGGCTGTCGCCGACGACATCGGCGGCGAAGCGTGGGCAGTCAACCTGGCGGACACCTCGGCGCTGGACGGCACCGACCTCGACGTCGACATCCTCGTCAACAACGCCGGCATCCAGCGGATCCACCCGATCACGGAATTCCCGCTCGAGGACTGGCGGCTGATCAACACGCTCATGCTCGAAGCACCGTTCGTGCTCACGAAGGCAGTGCTGCCGAAGATGTGCGAACGCGGCTGGGGACGCATCATCAACCTCTCGTCCGTCCACGGGCTGCGCGCCTCGGCGAACAAGTCCGCCTATGTCGCGGCCAAGCACGGACTCATGGGGCTGACGAAGACGACCGCACTCGAGGCCGGACCGCACGGAGTGACGTGCAATGCGATCAACCCCGGCTATGTGCTCACGCCCCTGGTCAAGGGACAGATCGCCGACCAGGCGAAGACGCACGGCATCAGCGAGGACGAGGTCCTCGAACAGGTCTTCCTCGGCCATTCCGCGGTGCCCAAGCTCGCCGAACCCGAGGACGTCGCGGCCATTGCGCTCTTCCTGGCGGGGGAGCATGCCGCGGTCATCAACGGCAGTGCTCACAGCATCGACGGCGGTTGGGTCGCCGCCTGACTCGCTCCGGCACACCCTCCCCTCCTCGGACTACCCGACGGCGGCCCAGCAACCTCGCGCCAGGTTGCTGGGCCGCCGACGGGATCCTTCTATGTCTGTCAAGCGGCTTGACCGATCGGGTTCGTGGCCTCGAGAA
>OMJG01000139.1_pt1 | contig 53135 bp, 46 predicted proteins | sample 1646431 | NCBI WGS metagenome assembly OMJG01 (sample SAMN03771674, study PRJEB25209) | food metagenome | isolation source: Cotija cheese | place: Mexico:Jalisco,Michoacan | collected 2011-12-12 | reverse complement strand
ACCTGATCCAAGTGGGTGACCAGGACTTCACCGAAGCTGAAGTCCAATGGCATGTCCTGCGAGACTATTGTCCTCAAAGTTGGTCACGACCTTATCGTGTGATTATTAAATCAACGCGGCCGGCGGGCAACTTTCTGTTTGACCATGAGTTTATCGTGACCAACTTGGAAGAATTAAGCGGTCCACAAGTCTTTGCCCTCTATCACCAACGCGGTTCCATGGAAGACTTGATCAAAGAAGTTAAACGTGGCTTTCACTTTGATAAAACGGACAGTTCTAGTTTTGAGGCCAATGAGTTCCGGATGCTGGTAGCTGGGGTCGCTTATAATATACTGCAAGCCATGAAGAACTTAGTTTTACCAACAAAGCTTAAACACGCTCAGGTCGGGACGATCCGTTTTAAATTACTCCATGTGGCAGCTAAGGTCACGCACCATGCGCGTCAAGTCTGGGTCCATTTATCTCAGACCAATGTGTTCGATAAATTATTTTGGCAGACACTGTTCAAGATTCAAAATCTAAAAATATATCCGCTGTGAACTCACAAAATAAAAAATGTTTTTCTTAGGGAAAGGGTGAAGTCTGTCCTTTTTTAAACAGTCCGACAACAAAACTAACAAAAAGCTGCTTTTTTTACACACTAAAGTAACTTTGCACAAAGTTTTAACTGCAACGAAAAGTATGAATAATTCAGGGGTAACACTACAGCTAAAGAAATTGTCTGCGTGAATTTTATTTTAATCAGACACAGATAATGATAAAATGGTAGGCGGTTAGTTTAAATAACTTTGAGGAAGTTCAGTGGTCACTACTAACTATTTAGGTGTTTTTGATACAAAAATCTTCCCCAATTCGGTAAAATTAAAGTTAGATAGGATATTTTAAATATGGAAATAGAATTTTTAGGCACTGGTGCCGGTTCACCAGGCAAATTTCGTAATGTAACTGCGACTGCACTTAAATTATTGCCAGAGATCAATGAGGTTTGGCTTTTTGATTGTGGAGAGGCAACACAACACCAAATCCTAAGAACGACGATCCGTCCGCGGAAAATCACGAAGATCTTTATTACCCACTTGCATGGTGATCATATATTTGGTTTACCTGGTTTTTTGAGTAGCCGTTCATTTCAAAATGGGGATGATCCAACCACACTGACGATTTATGGTCCGGCCGGCATCGAAGATTTCGTTAAGACCAGCTTGCGTGTTTCGCGTACTAAATTAGCATACAAGTTGAATTTCATTGAATTAGGCGAAGCAGGACAGATTTTTGAAAATGATCGGTTTAAAGTTTCGTTTAAATATCTTGAGCATCGGATACCATGTGTCGGTTATCGAGTCGAAGAAAAAGACTATCCTGGCGAATTGCAGGTTGAAAAATTAAAAGAATTGCAGGTCCCGGCAGGACCAATCTACGGTCGGCTCAAGGCCGGTGAAACAGTAACTTTGGCTGATGGACGTCAAATAAATGGAACTGATTTTATTGGATCAGCTAAGAAAGGGCGTATCGTGACGATCCTTGGAGATACACGTTCTACTCCTAATATTGAGAAATTAGCGGCTAATGCAGATGCATTGGTGCACGAAAGTACTTATGGCAAAGGTGATGCTAAGTTAGCCAGAGCATACTACCATTCAACTTGTATCCAGGCTGCACAGGTTGCCAAAAAAACAGGCGTTCGAAAGTTGTTATTAACTCATATCTCTGCGCGTTACGTTGGGCCGATGGTCAAGACTTTGCAAAATGACGCTCAAGATGTGTTTAAGAATACTAAAGTCGTTAAAGATTTTGATGTGATCCAAGTTCCTTTTCAGACAAATAGAGGTGAAGCAAAATGACTGGGTATCAAGAGTTAAAAAGCTTAAGAAATAGGATCGTTTTTGTTACTGGAGCTTCTTCAGGTTTAGGAGAACAAATCGCTTACCAAGCCGCTTTAAAAAAAGCCATTGTGATCGTTTGTGCGCGACGCAAGGATAAGTTGGAAAAAGTTGCAGAAGTCTGTCGTAAGTTATCAGGTCGTTTGTCTTTAGCGTATGAACTCGATGTTTCAGATCCAGCTCAGATCGAACAAGTTGTCAATGAAGTGGAAAGTTCCGTTGGACCCATAGATGTTTTGGTAAATAACGCCGGCTTTGGGCTAATGGAAGAAGCCGTTGATTTTCCAATGGACATTGCCGAAAAAATGTTTAGAGTCAATGTTTTAGGGCTGATGTATATGACTAAATATACTGCTTTGCAAATGGCTGAACGACGGCGGGGGGCTTTGATCAATGTCGCTTCGATCGCTGCAAAGATCCAAACACCAAAATCAGCGGTCTATTCTGCCAGCAAAGCTGCAGTTTTAGCCTACTCTAATGCTTTACGCTTGGAATTAAAACCGCTGGGGATCTCAGTGTTAACAGTTAATCCAGGGCCAATCAAGACACATTTTTTTGATTACGCTGATAAAACGGGGCACTATTTGGATAATATCGGGATCTTTGCCCTCGATCCTGAGATCTTGGCAGCTAAGATCGTTGATACTATTGGAACCAGCAAACGTGAATTAAACCGTCCGCTTATCATGGAAGCAGCCTTTCATGTATATCAAATGTTTCCAAAAACGGGAGATTTTTTAACAAGTACGTTATTCAATAAGAAATAAGGAGGCGTTATGAAAAATGAAAAAACAATGGAGCATGATAGGAGCAATTGTTTTATTATTGATCGCGGTGCTATTTTCTTGGATGAATTCTCAAAATGCAACAGTTAATTTTGGCTTTTCCAAAGTTACTATGCCTTTAGTGGTGATTTTAGTGATCGCACTTTTGTTAGGAGCTTTGATCGCAGTCTTGCTTTCAACCACTGCTTATTTGAGGCAGAAAAGGGAAATTAAGAATCTACAAAAAGAATTAGCTGCTAATAAGGCCATGAGACGTCAACCAGAGGCAGTTGCTGAATCTGTTTCCACGGAGGACAAAAAGGAAGATAGTTCAGAACAAAACGAGGAGTGATTTTGTGTTCTCATCCCGTAATCAATGGAAGTTTATCCAAAATGATAATAACGAGCAGATCGATGAACTAGTTAAACAAACAAAGGCTCCAAGGTTGGTAGTCTCGCTTTTACTTGAACGTGGATATGACAGTGCCGAAAAGATCAACAGATTTTTAAAACCAGAATTGGAAATGTTATATGATCCGTTTTTATTACATGATATGCAAAAAGCATGTGACCGGATCAAAAAGGCGATCACGTCGGGAGAAAAAATTACTGTTTATGGTGATTATGACGCGGATGGACTAACAAGTACTTCGATCATGTATGAGGCTTTGTTGCAATTGGGCGCAGATGTTCAGTATTACATACCTGATCGTTTTAAAGATGGTTATGGTCCAAACCTAGAAGTTTACAAAAAGTTGATCAGCGAGGGCACTAGGTTGATCGTGACAGTCGATAATGGTGTTTCAGGCAATGAAGCAGTCAATTATGCGCAGCAACAAGGTGTCGATGTTGTGATCACTGATCATCATGAAATGCCTGCAGAACTTCCCCATGCATTTGCAATCGTTCATCCGCGACATCCAGATAGCAGCTATCCTTTTTCGGATCTCTCAGGGGCTGGTGTAGCCTTTAAGACAGCAACCGCGCTATTGGAAGAGGTCCCACCAGAAATGTTAGATCTTGCTGCGATCGGAACTGTCGCAGATATTGTTTCGTTGACAGATGAGAACCGCGTGATCGTCAGCGCGGGACTAAAGGTTTTACAAAACACTGAAAGAGTTGGCTTGTTAAGTCTGTATCACGAAGCTGGGGTGGAACAAAATAAGATCACAGCTGAAACGATCGGTTTTGGCCTCGCACCGCGCCTGAATGCACTTGGCCGTCTGGAAAGCGGAGCTTTGGGTGTCGAATTGTTGACAACATTTGATGATCAACGAGCTCAAGAGATTGCACAGCACGTGCAACAATTGAATGTTAAGCGTCAAGAGTTGGTTAATGAGATAACGGCTGCTGCATTGAAGAAGGTTGAAAATGAGTCTCAACAACATGCAGTTAACTTGGTCGTTGGTTCAAATTGGCATGAAGGTGTTTTGGGGATCGTTGCTAGTCGCTTGGTTGAAGCAACTAGTAAACCTACTTTGGTATTGAATGCAAACGAAGAAACTGGCGCTGCTAAGGGTTCAGGACGTTCGATCGCAGCGTTTAATTTATTTGCTGCACTAGATGGACACAGAGATCAATTACTTTCCTTTGGCGGCCATCATATGGCGTGTGGTTTAACTATTGCCATAGAAAAACAAGATGAGGTCCAGCAGATTTTAGATGATGAGGTCGCTAAACAAAATATTAGCGCTGCACCCCAACCTGTTTTAGAGATCGCCGACAAGATAGATTTAACGAATTTTCATCTAGACGATTTGGACAAGATCGAAATGTTAGCCCCATTTGGGCAAGATAATCAACGACCGGTTTTTGCTTTCACTAATTTTAAAGTCAAATTAGCTAAGCCGATGGGGAAGGCAAATAATCACCTACGTTTAAATTTGGAAAATAGTAAAGGTGACCTAGTTTCTGCTGTTTATTTTGGAATAGATCAAGATAAACTTGGTCAGATCATACAAGACCCCAAACATGTAGAATTTGTAGGATATCCGGATAAAAACGTTTGGCAAAATAAGACCTCTTTGCAAGTCAAGATCGAAGACTTAAGATTAGTGCAAGGGCAGCCTGAACTACAAGTTTTTGATCAAAGAATAAACAAATTAACGGTTAATATGTTTAAAAAGCCTGGAGTTTACGCCTTTTTTGAGAAAAAAATCTTGGCACAAGTCAAACAATACATGTCGGTTGATTCAAAGGCGATAGTTTTATCAAAACAAGGAGAAAAAGTACGAGCTAAAGATCTTTATTTGATCGATTGTCCTAATGATCTGCGGGACTTACAGCTCTCATTGAACACAGTAGAAGCTCAAAAAATTCACTTGGTCTTTTATCCCAAAAATGATGTTTCTAAGGCGGGAATGCCCGATAGAGCACAATTTGGAAATCTTTATCGATTCGTTTTATCACACCATGAGTTAAATCTTTCTCGTGATGGCGCTAAGATCGCAAAATATCTTGGAGTGTCAAAAGAACTAATGATTTTTATGTTTCAGGTGTTTTTTGAGGTAGGATTTGTTAAAATAGAGAATGGATTGGTTACAGGTGTCCCCAGTACTCAACATGTTAATTTGAAGGAGACTTCCAGTTATCACTCCCGCAGACTGCAGATCAGGACTCAACAGATCCTCCTGCACAGTAAGAGCGCTGACTTAATTAACTGGGTCAAAGAACAGTCTGTTTAGTGTTAGCGTATATTAAAGGAGAAGGTTTAATGGCTTTAGACTTAAATAACTATATTGCAAGTATTCCTGATTATCCAGAGAAGGGGATTATTTTTCGCGATATTTCACCGTTAATGGCTGACGGTGAAGCATACCACCAAGCAACTGATCAAATCGTTCAGTTTGCTAAAGATAAAGGCGTGCAAATGATTGTTGGCCCGGAGGCTCGTGGCTTTATTGTGGGTTGTCCTGTTGCTTATGAATTAGGTGTTGGTTTCGCTCCAGCACGTAAGAAGGGAAAATTGCCTCGTAAAACGGTCAAGGCCTCGTACAAGTTAGAATATGGCGAATCTGCACTTTATATGCACCAAGATGCCGTATTACCTGGCCAAAAAGTTTTGGTAGTCGATGATTTATTGGCTACTGGGGGAACGATCGGTGCAACCACTGATTTAGTTGAACAACTTGGTGGCGAAGTCGTCGGTTGTGCCTTTTTGATCGAGCTGAGTGAATTGCACGGCAGAGATAAAATTAAAGATTATGATATTTTAAGTTTGATGAAATATTAAAAGGATCGTTAGCTCTTGGATTCGTGTGTCTCTGTGACATTCGGGTCCTTTTTTGTAATCAAAGGCTTTTATTAAAAAATGCATACTATATAAAGAAGAATGGAGGGATCACGGTGAGTTTAGGGTTTATTTATGGTAAGGCGGGAACTGATCGGCAGAAACTTGTTTTACAACAACTGGAAGAGTGGCAAAGTTCTGCCAGTGTTTCAGAAATATTTTATATCGTACCTGACCACATTAAATTTGAATCAGAAGTTAATGTTTTAGATTATTTACGACACCAAAAAGGAGAGATGGAAAAAATGTTTGCATCTGCCAACGTGCAGACTTTTTCATTTAGTCGTTTGATGTGGTATTTTTTGAAAGAACAACCAGCTTTAACCAAAACACGTTTGACTCCAACAGGACTTTCTATGATCGTGACCCATATTTTGCATGAACTTGATGAAAAAGAACTTTACGTTTTTACTCGTGAGAGAAATAGTCCTGGGTTTAGTAAAAAATTAGCCGAACAAATAGTAGAGCTTAAATTAGGTGGTTTTTTACCAGAAGATTTAGAACAATTTGCTAAAAATTTACAGACAAAAGATAAAGGAGAACAAGTTGATCTTGGTCAAAGATTACATGATCTTTCACTAGTTTATACGAAGTTTGAAAAATATATTGCTGGTCAATACTTAGATACGGCAGAAAGCTTGGATGAGTTGATCAATTATTTGCAAACAGTTGATTTAAGTCGGTCTTGTTTTGTGATCGATGGTTTTACAAGTTTTAATGCTAAAGAAAAAGAAGTTATTTCAGTGTTGATGCAAAAGGCTGCTGAAGTCAGAGTTAGTTTGATCTTGAATCATAAATATGTTGATAGTAAACCTGAAACAAGTGATTTGTTTTATCAAACCGGTAAAATCTACTATGAGTTAACACAGCAGGCTAAAGCGTCACATGTAGCACGAATGGTCGATAAAAGAGCAGCAGATTCTCGGGTATCAGCTGATTTGACCAGCCTCGAAGATTTTTGGATAGATTCACAAACGTTTTCTCCGCCAAAAAAGTATTACTTAGAAGATGCCCAGAGTTTGTCTTTGACAGAAACATCTGACCGTGTACGTGAGATTCGTTATGTAGCCGCAAAAATTAGAAATCTTGTTTTTACGGGTAATTATAAGTATCACGATTTTCTGATTTTAACGCCACAGCAGGATAAATATCAGAATCTGTTGGAAAATGTGATGGATGAGTATGACATTCCAATTTTTACTGATTTGAATAAAACAATGCTTAATCATCCTTTAGTTGAATTTGTACTTGCTTTGTTTAGTGTGCAACAACAAAATTATTCCTATCGTTCAGTAATGAGATTGTTGAAAACCGAGATTTTTGTACCCAAGATCGACGAACCAAACTGGACTCTCGGAACATTCAGAAACACATTAGATCTTTTAGAAAATTGTATATTGCAAAATGGCTATTTTTATGAATCTTCGTGGAAAGATCCAGAGGATTGGGTCGTCGAAACTTGTGGTATGAAACCAAATGAGTCACCAGAAGAGCACCAAAAGCGTCAAGCTAATTTACCTAACAATCGTTTTGTAAATAAGGTCCGTCGGGAAGTATACCGGCAATTAAGTTCATTTTTCAAAAAGGTCAACAAGGTTAAGACAGGACGAGAGTTTGCTGTTGAATTGATAAATTTCTTGGAAAAAATCGGTGTGCCGCAAACTTTACAGGGTTGGCAAGTTAGTGCCGCTAAGGATCTTGAAAATGACCCTACTCGTTTAAGTGGTTCGGTCAGCGATGTTTCTCGGCATGAAGAAGTCTGGAACACCTTATGTTCTTTATTAGATGAGTATGTGACAGCTTTGGGCGCAGAACCTTTGGATCTGGAAGAATTTATCGCTCTTATTCAAAACGGTTTTGATAATGCTAAATATAGTCAAGTTCCCTCCACTTTAGATCAGGTTATATTTTCTGAAAGCGGAGTAGTTCAAATGCAAAATAGGCGGGTGTTATTTTTTGTTGGAGTTACTGATGCTGTCATGCCGCGGACATTTGAAAATAATGCGTTGCTTTCTGATATAGATCGTGATGAGATAGAACAATTAACTGGCGAGGGATCTGCTGAAAAATATTTGACTGAAACAGCGGAGATTCGAATGGCGGAAGAACCGTTTGCGAATTATTTATCATTTATGGCGGTCAACTCGCGGATTTTCTTCACTTATCCGTTGAGTGATAATGATGGCCAGCCATTACGACTTTCACCTTATATTGAGCGGATCAAAAATGCTTTTTCTTTGCAGGTTCAACATCCTGAAAAACAGCTAGATCCAACAGCCGATAATATTATTGATTTGATTGGGACCAAGGCTACGACTTTGGGTGAACTGTTGTCGGTAAGTCGAGATGCTTTTCATAATGGAAAAGATCTTCACGCAACTTGGCGAGGTCTTTATCGTTATTTATCAGCGACTTATAACCAACGAACAACACAGCTTTTTAAAAGTTTAGGTTTTTCTAACGATGTGTTGCCAGGCCAGTCTGAAAAAGCTGATGGTCATAAATATTTAGATCCTGAAATAGTTCATGGTTTATATGGCGACCAGATCAATACTTCGATCTCTAAGTTAGAAACTTTTTTTGCTGATCCCTACCAGTACTTTTTGCAATATGGGTTAAAATTGCGCCCACGGCAGGAGTTTTTACTTCAACCGGCTGATACCGGAGAATATTTTCACTTTATTATGGAGTATTTTTTCCGGAATATCCTCAAGCAGGGCAAAACTTTGGCGGAAATCAGCAGTAACGAATTCGATGAATTAATGGCAAAGACATTGCAACAAGTTTCAGAAGAATTTTGCGGAAAGATTTTTTCTTCCACAGCAAGGTATCGATACACTCAGCGCCAATTGACTCATACGGCTGACCAAGTGATTCACGCGATCGCTAGACAACGAAAGAAAAGAAAAATCTATACAGTCAAAACTGAAACGTCATTTGGAGATCAAACAGGACTTCCTGCGCTGGTTTTTGCAGATCCAACAAGTAAGGACAATGCTTCAAAAATGAATTTACGTGGACGGATAGATCGGATAGATCTCGTTGAAGGTCAGGACGGAAAACTTTATTATAACGTGATAGATTACAAGTCTGGTGATCCGGAACGAAAAATGGATCATTTTTTACTACGTGCTTTTAATGGACTCTCTTTACAGTTATTGACTTATCTGCGTGCTTTACAGCAGGCGGCTGATAATGGTGATTTGACCAATATGTTGAATGGTTCTTCGAATTTAGCACGACAATTAGTCCATAATAAGAAAGACCCCGAGTTGGGTAGTGCTTCATATTTGCATCTATTTGATCCAATAATTAAAAAAGAAAGCAAAGATCATGCCCGTGAATTAGATAAAAATTATATGTATAAAGGGATATTCCGTCGCGGAGCAGATGCTTCTAATGAAGAAAACGGCTTTCTTTTAGCTTTGGACCAAGATTTGGAATCAGCTGCGCAAACCGGTGGCTCAGCGTCATCTGATAACTATCCTGTTAAATATGTTAAGAGTAAGAAGGATTTTAAGACAAGTACTGCCAAAAGCCTGTTATTGACGATCAACCAAATCAGAGAATTGCTGTTATACAATGATTTGAAAATAGAAGAGGCGCGCAAAAATATTTTTGCCGGAGTGATCGACTTAGCCCCTTATCGTTTAGATAATAGTACTGGACTTGACTATTCGGATTATCAGGAGATCATGATGTTTGATCCGCTGCTCGACCGAAATAACTACCGTAAGATAACTAAAATGTCCGATGAAGAAATCTGGAGTGAAATACAAAAAATGATCAAAGAAAGGGGGACTACAGATTGAGTGTTGAGAAAAAAAGCAGCTTCAAACCGACACCCGGCCAGTTTAAAGCCATAGAACATCATGGACATGATGTTTTAGTGGCTGCATCTGCTGGTTCCGGTAAAACCAAAGTCTTGATCGAACGTGTCTTAAAACAAGTGATCGAGCAGAAAGTTGATCTTTCTTCCATGCTAATTGTGACTTTTACTGAAGCAGCAGCAAAAGAAATGCGCGAAAGATTGACTAAGGAATTACAAAAACGATTAAGCCAGCAATTAGGATCTGGAAATATTCAACAAACTGAACAGCTCAAGTGGTTGCGCAGACAGCTATCTGCGGTCAATGTAGCTGATATCAGTACCATTCATGCTTTTTGTCTGCATTTGATCCAAAAGTATTATTATACAGTCGATATCGAACCTGATTTCAGACTGGTTTCGGATGATACAGAAAGGACCCTGATCAGAGATGATGTTTGGGATACAGTGCGCGAAAGTTTTTATCAACAGTTAGAGGATTCTTATCAAAATAATTCTTCAATGACAGAAAATGAACGTGAGGATGCACAATTATTTGAAAAGCTTCTCCAGATTTTTGCTAAAGATCGTGATGATGCTGACTTTTCTGAGTTAGTGATGAGAGCGGATGAGTTTGCGAGTGCAACCAGTGATCCTGAAAAATGGCTTTTAAATCTGAGCAATTCATACCAGATCGATGAAGGACAGGACATTGTAAATAGCTTGATCTGGCAAAATTCTTTAAAAGGGATCATTACCGGGCAACTGGATGAAATAATAACTAATGTTCAAAAACGTAATGATTTATATGAAAAAAAGCTGCGATCTGAAATGGAGTCATACTGGTCAGATGAAGTTAGCACGGATCTTAAGGATTATGAGAAAAAGAAACAAACTCGTTTTGAAAAATATGCTAAAAAGGCGCAACTGCAGGCAGAGGAACTAACTGCTTTGAAAAAATTGCGTACGGCTGTTACAAATGACCAGCCATATAAACAGATCAAGAAATTAGCTGAAAATTGTTCGTTAAGTGGGAAACCTTCCTTGGTCAAGTGTTCAGGCGAAACGAAACCGAATGATCTTAACGAAAAGGCTGTTTTAATAAACGAACAAATGAAGAAATTGCAAATGGCTGCTAGCGACCAATTAACTAAACATTTATTAGTTGATTATTTTGCCTTATCTGACTCGGAACTAGTTTCATTATTGAGTAAATCGAAAAAATTATTAATAAAATTTGGGCAAATAGTCATTTCTTTTAGAAAAGAATATCAGAAAGAAAAGAAAAGAAGGCATCTCCTAGATTTTAATGACCTGGAACATTATGCTTTAGCAATTGTTTCTTCACCAACTGATGAAAGTCGCCAGATCCGTGCAATGTTGCAGAAACGTTATCATGAGATCATGGTCGATGAATACCAGGATACTAATGGTGTCCAGGAAGCTTTATTGACAGCCATTCAAGATCCACAGCAAGGGAACATGTTTATGGTCGGTGATGTTAAACAATCGATTTATCGTTTTAGACAAGCGGATCCGGCGTTGTTTAATCGTAAATATCATGATTTTGCCGAACTTAAGGAAGATGAAACTCTCACAGATCAACCAGGAGAAAAGATTATCCTAGCTGAAAACTTTCGCTCAGTTCAAAATGTTGCTGATTTTACGAATCTTATTTTTAGACAGATCATGGATGAAAAAATCGGTGAGATCAGTTACGATGACAACGCGAGTTTAATCGCAGGAAATCTTAGTTATCCACCCCAAACAGCACATTTGTCGACTGATATCTTAGTTTATGAGTCGCAAGAAGAACAAGACGAGCAAGAAGAGCAGATAGAAGATGATTTTGAAATTGACAGCAAAGAGCAGGGTCAGATTTATTTAGTTGCTAATAAGATCAAAAAACTGATTAATGAAGAACACAAAGAGATCTTTGACCGCGATAGTGGACAAATGAGACCGTTAGAATATAGCGATATAGCGATCCTGGCTTCGACTCATGGAGATAGTTTGTTGATTGCCGAAGAATTCAAAAATTTAGAGATCCCAGTCAATGTTGATAATACAAATAACTACTTCAAAACGATTGAGATCCAGATCATGATGTCTTTATTGGAAGTTATTGATAATCCACATCAGGATATACTGTTAGTCGCTGTTTTACGCTCGCCATTATATCAATTTGATGAAAATGAACTAGCCTATTTGCGTATTCATTTGCAAAAGGGAGATTTCTATCAAACTTTAACTGATTTTCGCTATCATTTTGAAAAAAAGCAGAATGAAGATGAGTTCAAAAAAGATGAACGGTCTGAGAAAATATATCATAAAGTGACTCGTTTTTTGGATGACTTGACTAGTTTCCGTGTCCGCGGACGGCGTAATGACTTAGCAACTTTGATCTGGTCAATATATTCGCGTACCGGATTTCTCGATTATGCTGGTGGAATGCCAGGTGGTCAACAAAGGCAAGCAAATTTGCATGCTTTATATGAGCGAGCAGCTGATTATGAAAAAATGAGTTATAAAGGAATTTTTCAATTTGTTCGTTTCATAAAAAAGATGCAAGAAAAAGATCATGATCTAGCAGAAATGAGTGTCCAAGACGGTAATAATGCAGTTTCGTTTATGACGATCCATAAAAGTAAAGGGTTAGAGTATCCCGTGGTGTTTTTGATCAATGCTCATAAGCGATTTAATTTACGTTCGATATCTAGTAAACCATATGTTCTTGATGATAAATTGGGTATGGGGATCGATTATGTTGCAACTGAAATTGAAGATGGACGAGAAATTCAAGTTAAAACACCGACACCAGTTAAAGTTGCTATTAAAGAAAAGGCAACTCAAAAGGCTATAGCGGAGGAAATGCGCAAGTTATACGTTGCTTTAACAAGAGCAGAACAAAAAATTTACATTGTTGGCGAATCTAAGACCGCTTTAACGGCCTTAGAAAACTGGGTCGGACAAATTGTTGCCGATCAATTAGTTTTGAGTGACGCTAGTCGTAAAAGGGCTGGTTCTAACTATTTGGATTGGATCGGGGCGGCAATTATTCGATCAAAAGAGTTTTCTTCTGCAAATATAAAGCGCTATACGCTAACAGCTGAAAATGAGAAGCAAACGCAAGATGGAAAAAGCATTATAGAAAACGCAGATAAAGATCAGATCGACTTACTTCAAAAAATTAGAGAGCTTAAAGAACAAGCACCAGAGGTCCTGAAAGATAGTCCTGCCAAATTCAAAGTTGAATTTTGGGATAAACGCAGACTGCAAAGCGATATGGGGATAAGTCAAGCCAAAATTACCGAACAGGCTGCACAATGGGCCAAACGCCAGTCTCAAAGTGGGCAATTACCGGCAGATTATTCGGCACTGATGGAATTTAAATATCCTGATACGCAATTAACCATGACTACGGCATATCAGTCTGTAACTGATATTAAACGATTGTTTGAAGATCCAGATAATGATTTAATGGGACAAGTCAATATTGATCAAGTAGGGAATTCAAATCAAAACAAGGATCAAAATGACGAAAAACGTGTACTTTATCTGCAGCATGGTTTTGAGCGACCGTTATTTATGATGGAGGAAAATAATGTCACACCTGCTCAAGTCGGGACTGCCACGCATTTAGTATTCCAAAAATTGCCCCTTACCGGTACTGTTACTAGAAAAGTAGTGGAACAGGTAATAGCAGATTTATGTGAAGACGGTCTGTTAAGCAATTCTTTGGCCGCTAAAATCAGCATTGATGGAGTAGTCGGTTTATATCAAACTAAACTTGGTGCAGAGATTTTGCAAAATCAAGCAGCTTTACAGCGTGAAGCACCGATCGCTATGTTGTATCCAGCAGTCAAGCTGTTTGATGGTTCACAGTTCAGAGATGTTGAACAACCTGTGCTGATCCATGGTATTATCGATGGGTATTTCACAGACGAACAAAATAAAACAATTTTATTTGATTATAAAACCGACCATGTTCCGGCAAATGGCTCACAAAAAGTCGCAGAGTCTTATCGTGGACAGCTAAATTTATATGGTTTAGCTTTGCAAAGTATTTTAGGAAAAGATGCTAGGATCGAAAAGTATATTTACTTAGTAGAAACTGGTGAAGTTATTAGAATTTAAAGAAGTTCACTAACCAAAATAAGCTGCTGTATATCCCTGATTTAGGATACACAGCAGCTTATTTCTTGCTTACATATTTTGTTGTTTTTTACTGCGCCATTCGATGACTGTTAGGATCAAAATTGAAAGCAATGAAATTAACAAGCCTTGGTAGAAATAAGGTGGGGTAAATTTCATTGTGACAGTGTGCTGACCTTTAGAAATATTTGCTCCAATGAAAGTGTTTTGTAACTTAAATGTTGGCACCTTTTTTCCATCGATCTTGACCGTCCAGCCTGATGAATATGGAATCGTTGTTGCAAAAATTTGGTTATTATTTTTGATATTGATCTTACCAGACAAATGGCGGTTATTGATTTCTTTGACATGCCAAGACTGTTTCTTTATTTGCTGCAACTTCTTGTTTGCTTGCTGGCTATCCAACCGATATAAAACAAAGTTCTCTAGAAATAAAGAGTCCTTTTTAAATCTGGTCGTTATCGTTACTTCATTGTTTTTAGAATGATCAGCAATATTTAAGATAACGGTATGACGGAATGTACCATAGTGGTATAAAGAGTGACTACCAGTATAAGTTTCAACGTTTGTTTCTTCCATTCCAGGTCCAAAAGTGAGGTAATATGGATCATTTGTCTTAGGAGTAAATTTGAAAATGACTTGTGCTGGGTCTTTCTTATTTTTCTTTTTCAATAAGGAACCAGTTAAATTTACTGTTTTATCTGCATTTTGAAAAACAACCTCATTAAAGTTCTGCGCAGTGAAATATTTAGTTGTCGGCCAAGTACCTGTTGCCGCATTTAACCAGTTGGTCTGATAATTTACAGGGTCATTGATAGGTAACTTGACATTTTTAAGCGCTTCGTTGGCACTATATCCGACCGATGCAGCCAGCGGGTTCTTATAAATTTTTGTCAACTGCTGGTTTTTGACCAGCTGATAGCGCTGGATCTCAGGCTTAACAGTTAATGGAGTCAATGCTTTTTTTTGTGCATTTTTTTGATCAAGCTCGCTGCTATCTTTAGGAGCAGTAAAATATTTCATGCCCAGTAACGAATCGCTGATCAATGATCCATTTGAATAAGTTACATAGTTATCGCCGTCGGGGTCGCCTAGTTGGCCATAAAAATCAGGAATACTTTTTTCTAAAGCTGAACTGAAATAAGAACCCGTATTCAAATCATGTGCGATCCCATCATTTTTAGTTCGTGAATAAGTTTGCCCCGTACGATAAAAACCGGGATCTATCTTAGACAAAGTCTTGCTGTCGTTTGCCAAGGCTTCGGATGGATCAGCATACTCTTTTTGACTTAAATAGCTAATATTGTTCAAAGAAAGAATAGCATTGGCAAAAGTTTCACCACCAACAACTAAAAAGAGCAATAATATCTTATTTATCCTATTTGATCGAACGTTGCCTGGACGTATCAATAGTAAAGTTAATGTCGCTGTTGCAAATAATGTTGAACAGATCAGAGTTTCTTTCGATATAAATGACAATTTTTTCATGTTACGCCAAGATAAGAAGATGACCCCTGCGTATAATAAAGCTAAGACTAAAACTTTGGCCGCTGAGATATCTAATGAACTTTGATAGTTAAGTGCCGCCAGATAAATCATCCAGAAACTGACTAAAAAGGAAAAACGATATGGATACCAAACAGGAAATTGCATTCCGTGCCATAAAAGATCAAGCGGCTCGAAGCACATTGAAAGAAAAAGAAAAGCCGTGATCAAAAAGGAACATAAACGAGTTTGCCATTTAAACTTTCTATTTAAGAAATAGAGTAGGAAACCAAACAAAACCAATGAACCTACAAAAATGTTAGGGAGTCCGGTTGACATTTGTTTGAAGTTAAAAGAGCCGACTAATAGTTTAGACAGCATTTGCAGCGGAGGATACTCTATTTTGGCATGGATCACGTTAGTTGTATATTCTCCCTTGCTGCTTTGGAGAGAAAATAAGGTCGGCAACAATACAAGACAAGCTAGACCGGCACTCAACAGTGACCTGCTAATAAATAAGAAAGAATCTTTAATAGTATGTCTGATAGATACAAAATTATCGGTCTCAGTCCAGATGAAAAACAAGATCAGGAAAAGTGCGATCATATAACCCATGTAGTAATTAGAAATGAACATCAAGGCAAGCCATAACGAGTAGGAAGTGCCATGTTGATTTTTAAGTAATTGTAATAACGAATTAATTATCAAAGGTAGAAAAACTAAAGCATCGACCCAGAGGAGGTTCAATTGGTTGGCGATCGCCCAGCCCATTAAAGCATAGACGGTAGAAAAAAGCGGCAGCAAAATGTTTGATTGGATCTGCTGCTTTTTAAGCAAACGCCCAAAAGTATAACCAGAACAGCCGTATTTAAGTAAAGTCACTAACATTACTCCGGCAGTGATAGATTTTCCAGGAAAGAACAAGAATAATAGATTAAAGGGGCTCAGCAAATAGTAGGCGAATTCACCAAACATTTCTCCACCGATCGCTTTATTAAAAGAATAAAAAAAGTTACTTGGATCATGAAGTATAGAATTCCTAAAAAAAGCAAAGAAATCAATATATTGTTGGCCTAAATCAACGGTCAATAAGGTGTTCTGACCAAAAGGCGCCATTTTACGATAAATAAAGTACCCAAGCATCAAGATGACGGGGATACAAAAGCTAAGCATTAAAGGATAGTGTTTTTTTACATAAGCGGTGATTTTGATCTTCATTAGAAAGTTACCTTCCAAATATTAAATTATTCACTTAAAGATAGTGTTAACAACAAGCATATTTAATGTTATCTATCTAGATAACTTAACAAGGATAACACAGTTATTTTTGAATTTCAGCAAATGACGTCAGCTTAAATATAATCTTAACCCATGTATAAGTACCAAAAAAAGGCCCTATGTCGAGACCAATAAAAAAGATTTGTGCTGGGCACAAATCTTATCATCAATTATCTTAATATAGAATGCGTTTGCAAGAACGGTTACATTTTTTCTTAAACTAAAATTTCACGCTCAACAAATTCGCAATGTTCTTTCTTTTCTGTTTGATCTTCAAGTTCGTTGATCTTTTGGCATTCAAAGAGAAGTGTTTTCATATCTTGACCGCTCAATGTATATGCTTCACCAACTTCAGCTACCCTTGGATGGTATTTCTTTAGTGCGCATGCATTGTCTTCATCAACGTACACATCGAAGTCACCGAAATTTGCCTGATAATTTAGTTTGTTCATAATAAGGTCACTCTCTTTCTTTCAAAATCTGACTTCATTGTACAACTTTATTTTTTGATGTAAAGGGTTTCACAATCTTTTTGTTAGTTTTAGGAGCACTAAAAGGGGCATGTGTGCCCACGATTGGGAAATAGACAAATATTAAGAAAAGGTAAAGTTTAATTAATTGTAGAAAACCTTTTCTGCTAGGGAATTGCGCAAAAAGTTTCATTCTGTCTTCTAGTTAACGATAGCGAAATGCTCAAAAAAAGATATCAGACATTTCAGACTAAGCTAGTGTCAAGGAAAAACACTTAACAAAAAATAAAAAATACTGGTAATCATAAATAAAAGATGGTATTATATTAACGTTAAAGGCGCTTAAGTGTCTTTTGAATACGATATGTAAGTTTGGAGGGTCAAACAGATGCGTGTACACATTACATTAGAATGCACAGAATGTCATGAACGGACATACTTGTCAAGCAAAAATAAGCGTAACAATCCTGATCGTTTGGAGCTTAAAAAATATTGCCCACGTGATCATAAAGTTACATTACATCGCGAAACAAAATAACAACAGGAAAAGTTCCTGTTGTTTTTTTCTATAATCATAAAGGAGTTTGTTAATGTTCTCTAAGGAATACATGCGCAAACAACAATTAAATAAATTAACTTCACAGGCTGGTCGATGGGAAAAAACAGCTAGTGAATTACAGATCTATCAGAAATTATTATCTTCCGCTGTTTGGCAGGATGCCAATGTCATTGCTATTACACTCAGTGAGCCATTAGAGTTTGATACAAAACCTCTGATCGTTGCGGCTCTTCACAGTAAAAAAACTATTGTGGTTCCTAGAACATTATCCGGGCATCGTTTGCAATTTTGTCGACTTGATGCTGCTACTCAAATTGTGAGATCGAATTTTGGAGTGTTGGAACCAGTAGAAAGTTCAGTAGTAGTTGAACCTGCACGAATTGACCTCGCAGTAGTTCCTGGACTTGCATTTACCTCTAAAGGGGAAAGATTAGGCTTTGGTGGTGGATTTTATGATCGCTTTTTAGCCGAATATCATGGAGCCGTGATCAGCTGTGCGGAACCTGCGCGCTTCTACTTAGGTACAAAGTGGCAAGTGGACGCAAATGACCAGGCTATCGCAAACATTGTTACCACTTCAGGGTGGTTTTCTTTAAAGCAGGGAAGAGGTTAGAATATGACACGTAAACAACGACCATCTGCTACTTATTTTTTGATCATTATTAATATTATTGTTTATTTGCTAATGACCGTGGCAGGTGGAAGTGAGAATACTAATGTTCTAGTGTTTTTTGGTGCAAAGGTCAACCAATTGATCGGGCAAGGAGAATGGTGGCGTTTGTTTACCCCAATGTTCATTCACATTGGATTGCAACACATCGTTTTGAATATGGTGACACTTTATTTTATTGGCATACAGATCGAGGCAGTTTTTGGTAAATGGCGTTTTGTGATCCTTTATTTGATCAGTGGTTTAGGTGGAAACATTGCCAGTTTTGTTTTCAGTCCGAGCATTTCTGCTGGAGCATCAACATCTATTTTTGGTTTGTTTGGTGCTTTTTTGATGTTGGGTGAATCTTACCGTCAAAATCCGTATATTAGAGCCACAGCCAAACAATTTTTGATCCTAGTAATTTTAAACTTGGGTCTAGGATTTACTGGGATCGACATTGCCGGTCATATAGGTGGGTTGTTAGCCGGCTTTTTAACGGCTTATGTTCTAGGTACTCCTAACCTGGAAAAAATTCCAACTAACAAAAAAATCTTGGCTGGAGCAGCCTTAGTAATTATATATGGAATACTTGCTGTAGCCGGTTTCAAACAGTACTAATTTCCGCTATAATAGAAAGGGTGATTCTTTTTGAAGACTCTGTATGATGTACAACAATTGTTAAAACGTTTTGGGGTCTTTGTCTATGTTGGTAAACGTTTGTGGGATATTGAACTAATGGCCTTGGAATTAGATCATTTACGAGAATCTGACGTGATCGATAAAGAAACTTTTATCAAAGCTAAATTAGTTATCGAACGTGAACATAGAATTGAAGAACAACGCGAGCAAGAAAAAAATAAAAGTTAGCAGGAGGAACAAGCTGATGGACAAAAAGTTGCTTGGAATTGATTTGGGAGGCACTACGATCAAATTTGGGATCTTAACTACTGAGGGTGAGATTCAGCAAAAATGGAGTGTTGAAACTAATATTTTGGATGATGGAGCACATATTGTTCCAGATATTATTGAATCGATCAATCATCATCTTGCATTATACAATATGGATAAGGATCAGTTTTTGGGGATCGGTATGGGTACCCCCGGAACTGTTGATTTAGAAGCAGGAACGGTTGTTGGTGCATACAACTTAAATTGGAAGACTACTCAAAACATTAAAGAAGAGATCGAACGCGGTACAGGGATCAGTTTTGCTGTAGATAATGATGCTAACGTTGCCGCTTTAGGTGAACGTTGGAAGGGTGCCGGAAATAATTCTGACGAAGTGGTTTTTGTTACACTGGGTACTGGAGTTGGCGGTGGCATTATCAGCAATGGTCAATTGCTTCACGGTCAAGGTGCCGCAGGAGAGATCGGTCATATAAATGTCCATCCTGGTGGTTATCTCTGTACTTGTGGGGGTCATGGATGCTTGGAAACATATACATCAGCTACTGGTGTTGTGCATATTGCGCGAGATCAAGCAGAAGAATTTGCTGGTGATTCAGAATTGAAACGTTCCTTAGATAATGGTGCAGATATTACCTCTAAGGATGTTTTTGATCTCGCTAAACAAAATGATTCTTTAGCTTTGCGCGTTGTTGATGAAGTATGTTACTACTTGGGCTTTGCATGTGCTAATATTGCAGCCTTAACTAATCCAGAGTACATTGTGATCGGTGGCGGTGTCTCTGCTGCAGGTGATTTCTTGTTGACCAGAGTTATCAAAAACTTTGAAGAATTTGCTTTTCCAACAGTCAGAGATTCAACTCATTTAAAATTGGCTGAATTAGGTAACGATGCTGGTTTGATCGGTGCTGCATCATTGGCTTTAAAGTTTAAATAAAAATAATTAGAGGCAATAAGGGTGAAGGGAGTTTTATCAGTGTTTGTTTTAGGTGATTTGTCAGTTATGGCTTGGATCAATATAGTATTGATCTTAATTTTAGTTTGGCTGTTTGGCGGACAGTTTTATACTTATTTTATCGGGAAACGTCATGCAACTATATTAACTAATGAGGATTTTAAAAAAGGTATGCACCGAGCACAAATAATTGATGTTCGTGAACCAAAAGATTTTAAGAAGGGGCACATTTTAGGTGCTAGAAATATGCCGTTTTCACAGTATAAATTATTTAAAGATAGCTTACGTAAAGATATGCCAGTGTATTTGTACGATGATACTAAGACAGTTGCACCACGTATGGCATCTAAATTACACAAAAATGGTTATTCTGACCTTTATATTTTGAAATCCGGCTTTGATAAGTGGGACGGAAAAACTAAAAGTAAAGGTTAATAGTTGAATGCAAGTCGAGGAAATGAGTTTAGCAATAAAAGCTCATTTCCTTTTTGCTTAAAAAGATATCAGGAATAATAGCAAAAAAGTTAGCTCAGGGAGTGAAAAAAATTGGCGCAAAAAGTGTTAGTGATCGTGGGGCCAACGGCTGTTGGAAAAACGGACCTTTCAATCAAATTAGCACATTTATTTAATGGTGAGGTTATTTCAGGCGACTCGATGCAAGTGTATCAAGGTTTAGATGTTGGGACAGCCAAGGTGACAGAGCGTGAAATGGATGGGATCGATCATCATCTTTTGAATATTTTAAAACCAGACCAGCCTTTTTCAGTAGCTGATTTTGTGGATAACAGTGAAAAAGAAATCAAAAAGATTGCCACAAAGCAGCATTTGCCGATAATTGTAGGTGGAACAGGTTTGTATATACAAGCTTTGCTAGATGGTTTTAATTTAGGAAGCCCGGATACCCCTGTAGGCCAGGATATCAGAAAAGAATTAGAAAAATTCGCTGTGTCGCATGGCAACAAAGCTCTGTGGGACCGCTTGGAAAAAGTTGACCCTAAAGCTGCCCAAAAAATACCAGTCAACAATGTGCGCCGTGTGGTTAGAGCTTTAGAAGTTTATTTGCAAACAGGAGAATTATTTTCAAAACAAAATGATGTCGGATCAAGAAAATTAGATCCATTAATAATCGGACTAAATACAGACCGAAAATTATTATACGAACGGATCAATTCGAGAGTCGAGCACATGATGGATGATGGATTATTACCAGAGGCACGTCAGCTTTATCAAGATGGCGGTGGTGAGCTGCCAGCAGGAAAGGGTATCGGTTATAAGGAACTTTTTCCTTTTTTTGCAGGAGAAGCAGAACTTGAGCAATGTGTTGAACTGATCAAAAAAAATTCACGCCATTATGCAAAACGGCAGCTGACCTGGTTTAGAAATCGAATGAATGTTTCGTGGTTTGATTTAGTACAAAATCCGCAAGAAATAGCAAAGATAGAGCAGATGGTTACTGAATGGGTAAAATAAAACTATGGGAGTCAAAAGTCTATCCAAAAAAGTAAAGTTTAACTTTGGTATAGTTGAAAAAATAGAAATAAAAAAAGTTAAAAGTATTAAAAATATGAGTTTAGCTCTTATAAATCAGGAATTATTTTCGTGTTATAAAATATGACATAAAATATTGACAAGCTTTGGGCTACTTGATATTATGGATGAGTAGTTTCGGGAGGGATTTTATGAAAGAAAAAGAGTTAAGGCGCTCACTTTCAGTCTTACCGATCGGAACGGTAATGAAATTGACTGATTTGTCTGCGCGACAAATTAGATATTACGAGCAGCAAGGCTTAGTGATCCCTGAGCGTAATGAAGGTAATCGGAGAATGTATTCACTTAATAATGTGGATCAATTACTTGAGATCAAAGATTATTTAAGCGAAGGAATAAATATGGCTGGAATCAGACACATTTATGAACAGCAAAAAGAACGTGAACACGCAAAACAAGAGCAGATGCAAAAGTCATTGACTGACACGGATGTTCGGCGTATTTTACGTGAAGAAATCAAAGCTGTTGGTGGATTGGCTGACCGAGCTGATAAACTTTCTGTCCATAAAAAGAAACTGTAGGTCAAAAACAAAGGAGTATGCAAATGGCTAAACCAACGTACACTAAAGATGATGTTCGCCGAATTATTAAGGATGAGAATGTTCAGTTTTTACGGTTAATGTTTACAGATCTGTATGGCACGATCAAAAATGTTGAAGTTCCAGTTAGCCAGTTAGACAAGTTGTTGGATAACAAAATTATGTTTGACGGTTCTTCTATAGATGGTTTTGTAAGAATTGAAGAAAGTGACATGTGGTTGTACCCAGATCTGTCAACTTGGACTATCTTCCCATGGGGTAGTGAGTACGGTAAAATAGCTGGGGTGATTTGCGAGGTATATAATTCTGACCGGACACCTTTTATGGGCGATCCACGAAACAATTTGATCAGAGTTTTGCGTGAAATGAAAGATCTGGGCTATACTGATTTTAACATCGGGACTGAACCTGAATTTTTCTTATTTAAGCTGGATCCAACTACGAATGATCCGACTACTAAATTGAATGATCAGGGAAGCTATTTCGACCTAGCTCCCGTTGACTTAGGCGAAAATTGTCGGCGCGAGATCGTTCTTGAACTTGAACGTTTAGGTTTTGATGTTGAGGCCTCTCACCATGAGGTTGCTCCTGGCCAGCATGAAGTAGATTTTAAGTATGCTGATGCTTTACATGCTGCTGATAACATTCAATTATTCAAGCTTGTAGTGAAAACAGTAGCACGCAAACATGGCTTACATGCAACCTTTATGCCAAAGCCATTAACCAGTATTAATGGTTCTGGAATGCATGTTAATATGTCATTATTCAATGACAGTGGAAACGTCTTTTACGATGCATCTGCTGAATCTGGACTTTCAGAAGACGCGATGTACTTTTTAGGCGGATTATTAAAGCATGCTCGTAATTTTACGGCTATTACTAATCCGATCGTTAATTCATATAAGCGGTTAGTACCAGGCTATGAAGCACCTGTTTATGTGGCTTGGTCAGGACATAATCGTTCTCCTTTGATTCGTGTACCAGCCGCACGTGGAGGTTCAACTCGTTTGGAATTACGCAGTGTTGATTCAACTGCTAATCCATACTTAGCCGTTGCAACTATTCTGGAAGCCGGACTAGATGGTGTACGTAATAAAATCGAACCCCCTAAACCAATCGACCGGAACATCTATGTTATGACGGAAGAAGAGCGACATGCGAATAATATTGTAGACCTTCCTTCTACATTGCATAATGCATTAAAAGCATTGAAAAAGGATGATGTTATTTTGAATTCTCTTGGTGAACACTTAGCTGCAAGTTTTCTTGAAGGTAAGCGAATCGAATGGGAAGCATATCGCCAGGATGTTTCACAATGGGAAAGAAAACAATATTTCGAACAATATTAATTATAAAATGTCGTAAAAAAAGCAACTCATTTAAATGAGTTGCTTTTTTTTAGGATGTTTTTCTTAATTTGAAAGGATAATCGCTTGAACTTGCTGTTCTGATCGTTGATTTAAAACTACCACTGATGGAGATCGCAGTGATTTGTTTTTTGAAAATAATGCGGATCAATTTACGATTTTCTGGTGTTGTCATGAAGAAGGTGTCTTGATGACGAAAGTCTTTAAACAACTGTCCTTCAATACTCTCAGTGTGTTGACCAGCTGGGACGTTGATTTTGACAGGAATGTTATTTTGAATTGCTTTTTCAATGAATGAATCGATCTGAAATTCAGGCATTGAAGGAATTTGTTCTTGTTCTAAGACTTGTGCTGGATCGAAAAATGTATTCCATTTTGTTAGTAAAAGTTGAAAATAGAAAAAGGCCTTTGCTCGTAAGAGTGCAATGAAATGATATTTCATGTTTTTACCTCCTGATTTTTAAAAACATTTCTAAAAATAATAAAGCGATCGGTTGAACATTTGTTTGCTTACATTTACCATTATAGAACAAAAGTTCCCGAACGCAAGTTCAAAGTTTTGTTTTTCGCAAATATTTCTTGTTGTTCTAAAAATGTACATTCGCTCATCATTTAAACATATTATTTTCCGAGAGATGTTATAGACTAGTTTTTGAAAAAATCATGAGAAAAATAAAATTTTCTTGCCATTTCTTGCTTGTCGTACTTGAAAAAAATAAGTAAAAAGTGCATGATAGAAGGTAAATATTTATTTGAGGAGTTTTAGTGCATGTCTAAAAGAGGAATGTTGATCGTGCTTTCGGGCCCATCTGGAGTGGGGAAGGGAACCGTTAGAAAAGAGATCTTTTCACAACCAGGAAATAATTTTGATTATTCAATTTCAATGACTACCAGAAAGATGCGTCCAGGAGAGGTCAATGGTAAGGACTATTATTTTGTCTCAAAAAAAGAATTTGAAAATGAGATCAAAACTGGCGGAATGCTTGAATATGCACAGTACGTTGACAACTATTATGGAACACCTTTAAAATATGTGAATGAGATGTTAGATGCCGGTAAGGATGTCTTTTTAGAAATTGAAGTCAAAGGTGCAATGCAAGTTCGAGAGAAAGTCCCGGACGGTTTATTTATTTTCTTGACCCCGCCTGATTTAATGGAATTGCGGCAAAGGATCGTTCATCGCGGTACTGATGACTTAGAAACCATCGATAAGCGAATGCACCAAGCTGTGGGTGAAATAGAAATGATGCAGAATTATGATTATGCTGTTGTTAATGATCAGGTCCCAACTGCGGCTGAAAAGATCAAAACTATTATCCGAGCTGAACGTTGGCGTGTAAAACGTTTCTTACCAGACTATAAAAAACAATTAGGAGATGCTTTAAAATGATTTTATATCCTTCAGTAGACAAGCTATTAGATCAAGTAGATTCTCGTTACTCATTGGTGATGCTGGCTGCTAAACGTGCACATGAACTTGATGATGGAGCAATGCCTTTATTAGGTGAATATACTTCTGAGAAAAATGTTGGACGTGCTTTAGAAGAGGTCGAAGCTGGCGATTTAAAGATTTCTGATACTAAAAAACAATAGATTCTTTTTATCCAGTGTTCATTACTTTTGTTTGGGTTCAGGTTGTTGTCCCCATTAAAGTAATGAACACTTTTTTATTACAGGTAAAATTGATACAATAAAGGGTAATATCGATCAGTGAAAGGAACGAAGAACGTGAGTAAGAAACATATTGCTGTGTATATTACTGGTGGGATCGCGGTTTACAAGGCAGCACAGGTGGTGCGATCCTTCATCAAAGCGGGGTTTGAGGTCAAAGTTGCAATGACAAGTGCCGCCCAAAAGTTTGTAACTGCGCAAACTTTTGAAGTATTATCGACTCATCATGTTTATACCGACCATGTGCCAACAGAGGATCAAGAATTTGTACCGCATATCGCGCTCGCAGATTGGACGGATATTGCTGTAGTTGTACCAGCCACAGCTAATATCTTAGCGAAAATGGCGAACGGTCTTGCAGATGACTTTGTATCTACGGCGATATTAGCCACACGCGCTCCTAAATTTGTGATACCTGCTATGAATGAAAATATGTGGCAACAAGTTTCAACTCAAAGAAATGTTCATACATTAAAAGACGATGGTGTGAGTGTCATGTTTCCAGCAACTGGGTTTCTTGCCGAAGGCTATAGTGGTCGAGGCAGAATGCCAGAACCGGAAGAAATTTTTCATTGGATCAGCGAAAAAATCACTGTTAAGCAAGATCTTGCTGGCGTTAATCTTTTAATTTCGGCTGGTCCGACGGTTGAAGAAATCGACCCAGTCAGATATTTGACAAATCATTCAAGCGGTAAGATGGGATATGCTTTAGCTCAAAAAGCAGCTGATCGCGGAGCAAATGTGACCTTAGTCAGTGGGCCGACTCAGTTGTCTAAACCAAGTGGTGTTGCAGTAATAGACATTATATCTGCCAAAGAATTACAGCAAAAAGTTAAGGAAAAATTTGAGCAAAACGATGTGGTTATTATGGCGGCTGCGGTCTCGGATTTCCATGTGAAACAGATCGCAAAGCAAAAAATCAAGAAAAATGGTCAGAGCATGCATTTGGATCTGGTTGCCAATCCTGATATTTTAGCTGATTTAGGGCACATTAAAACGCATCAAAAGTTAGTAGGATTCGCAGCCGAAACGCAAAATTTAATAGAAAATGGTAATAAAAAATTAGTTAAAAAAAATTTGGATATGTTAGTTTTGAATGATGTCTCTCGCAAAGATATTGGCTTTAATGAAGCCGACAATGAAGTTCGGTTGTTAAGACCAAAAAAAGAACCTAAGTTGATCGCAAAGACCAGTAAAGACAAAATTGCAGATGAGATCTTGGACGAACTGACTAGTTTATAAGATGTAAAGAGGGGAAAGACGTGAGTGAACAATTTGCCGAGGTAATAGTTGATGTGCCTTCAATGCAAACCAATCAACCATATACTTATGCCATACCGACAGAATGGATAGGTCAAGTATTTCCCGGAATGCGTGTCATTGTGCCTTTTGGAAAAAGAAAAATTTTGGGATTTACCACCAAGATCCTTTCTAAACGACCAGGTGTTTCTTTTAAAATCAAAGAAATCGAGGAAGTCTTAGACCTAACCCCAGTTTTAAACACCGAAATGTTAGAAATGGCGAGTTGGTTGGCTAAGTGGACATTTTCATTTAAAATTTCGTGTTTACAGGTCATGCTTCCAGCAGCTATGCGTGCTAGCTACAATAAAACGATCAAACTGACTAGTACAGACGTTTCAGAAGAGGTCAAGCAGTTGTTCGATGAACAAAATGAAGTAAAATTTGACAGTAAAGAATTATCAGCGGATGTTTTTAAAAAACTTTCAAAGCTCAGTCGCGAAAAAAAAGCAGAAGTTATTTATCAAGTTCATGACCGTGCACGCACAAAAAAAGTTACAGCGATCAAAAGTCTGTTAAATGCTCAAGAGGTCCAGAAACAAAAAGAATTGTTACGGGTGAACGCAGACAAGTTACGGCTCTTATTAGATTTTTTAGGAAAAATGGGTTCACAAATTCTGACACAAAAAGATGCCATAAAAAAAACGGGTTTGTCAGCGGCGGTCTTCACACAGGGTGAAAAAAAAGGCTGGTTAAAAAAAGAAAAAGTCGAGAAATATCGTGATCCTTATCGCGATGCTGAAATTAAAAGAACTAAGCCTAAGCAATTGAAAGCTGCTCAACAAAAGGCGGTTGAGCGGATAGATCACTCAATAGTTCAGCAGCAAGATAAAGTTTTTTTACTTCAGGGGGTAACGGGCAGCGGCAAAACGGAAGTTTATCTGTATACGATCGCATGCGCCTTAAAAAATAAGCAAACAGCTTTGATGTTAGTGCCTGAAATTTCTTTGACTCCGCAAATGGTGCGCAGGGTCAAGTCTCGTTTTGGTTCAAATGTTGCTGTGTTGCACAGTGGTCTGTCTGAAGGAGAAAAATATGACGAATGGCGCAGGATCGAAAGAAATGAAGCTACCGTGGTGGTTGGCGCTCGTTCGGCTGTGTTTGCGCCATTAGAAAATATTGGCATTATCATCATGGATGAGGAACATGAAACCAGTTATAAGCAAGAAGATATGCCAGAATATAATGCCCGTGATGTCGCCATCAAACGGGGATCATGGCATCATTGCCCAGTTGTTTTAGGAAGTGCGACCCCTTCGTTAGAATCGCGTGCAAGAGCACAGAAGGGAGTTTATGAATGGCTCCGTTTGGATGAACGAATCAACGGACAGCCATTGCCTGAAGTTCAGTTGATCGATATGAGACAAGAATTAAAAAGAGCACCAGCCGTTGATATTTCAACACCACTGTTAGATGCGATCAAACAGCGCCTTGAACAAAAAGAACAAGTTGTGCTAATGCTGAATCGGCGCGGATATTCTTCCTTTATTATGTGTCGGGAATGCGGTTTTGTCCTAAAATGCCCTAACTGTGACATATCATTGACACTTCATATGGATTCGCACTCTATGAAGTGTCATTATTGTGGACATGAAGAACCGATCCCTCGAACTTGTCCTAGTTGTCAAAGCAAGAAAATCCGCTATTATGGGACTGGGACAGAAAAAGTGGAACAAGAATTGCAACAATTGCTGCCTGAAACAAAGATCTTGCGAATGGATGTTGATACCACAAGACGTAAGGGTGCTCATGCCAAACTATTACGTCAATTTGGAAACAAAGAAGCTGATATTTTATTAGGAACACAGATGATCGCCAAGGGATTAGATTTTCCGGATGTAACATTAGTCGGAGTACTAAATGCAGATACATCTCTGAGCTTACCTAATTTTCGTTCGGCTGAACGAACTTTTCAACTTTTAACACAGGTCAGTGGTCGTGCAGGTCGAGCTGATAAACTAGGTCAGGTCGTCATTCAAACATTCAATCCAAAACATTATGCCATTCAGTTAGCGAAAAAACAGAATTACGAGAAGTTTTTTGGGATCGAAATGAATATGCGCCATCGTGGCGGTTATCCTCCGTATTTCTTTACTACCCAGATAGTAACAAGCGGACCTAACGAAGCAGATGTAGCCAAGAAGATGTTTGAGATCGACGGACAATTAAAACAAGTATTATCCTCACAAGCTGTTATTCTCGGGCCAACGCCAAAACCTATCATGAGAATTAATAATCAGTTTTATTATCAATTAGTCATCAAGTATAAAAAAGAACCGGAGCTGGATGCATTTTTGGAAGATTTACTGTTGAATAGTCAAAAAGAGGCTAGACAAAAACTCAAACTAAAAATTGATCGAGATCCGATCGATTTTATCTAAAGTAATTATATTTTATAGAAATTAAGGATGTGGATGTATGACTTCAATCGTTTTTATGGGAACGCCGCAATTTGCAGTTCCAGTATTAGAGGGGTTATTAAAACAAGCTTATGATGTTAAAGCAGTCGTTACGCAGCCCGATCGCCCCGTAGGAAGAAAACACCGTTTAACTGCTTCTCCTGTTAAAGAAGTTGCTGTGAAAAATAATATCGAAGTACTGCAGCCGGAAAAAATCAGTGGCAGTGAAGAAATGAAGCGTGTTATTGACCTTGCGCCTGACTTGATCGTGACCGCTGCTTATGGGCAATTTTTACCCAGCAAGTTATTGAATAGCGCAAAAATTGCAGCAATCAACGTTCATGGCTCTTTATTGCCTAAGTATCGTGGCGGTGCTCCGGTACAATATTCGCTAGTGAATGGTGATGATAAGACTGGTGTCACCTTGATTTATATGATCAAAAAAATGGATGCGGGAGAAATGCTTGGTCAAGCAGAATTACCGATCACAATGAGTGATGATACTGGAAGCTTATTTGAAAAATTAAGCTTTTTAGGCCGTGATCTGCTGCTAGCAAAATTACCTGCATTGATCGCGGGTAACTTAAACTCAACTCCACAAAATGAAGATGAAGTTGTTTTTGCACCAACGATCAAACCTGAAGAAGAACAACTCTTACTTTCACTGACTGCTGAACAGATAGACTGGAAGGTCCGGGCACTACGTCCAGCGCCGGGTGCATTTTTTGAGAACTTTGCTGGTAAACGGACAAAATTGTGGAATGTTGATCCTCTTGAAAAAAGAACCGAACAAGCAGCAGGGACGATCATTGAAGTTACCAAACATCAATTAACGGTTGCTGCGGCTAAAGGTACGGTCTACCAGATCAATGAATTACAACCTGCAGGCAAACAACGTTTAACTGTGACCGACTATTTAAATGGATTGAACCAGAAGCTAGAAAAGGGGCAGGTTTTGATCTCAGATGACAAGTAAAATAAAAAATAGTCCGCGCTATCTCGCAGTAAATGACTTAACTCGGATCGAAAAAGAAAATTCCTATTCGAATAAGGTTGTTGACCAAACTGTAGCTGCTGGTAAGCTTGTGGGCCGTGATATAAATTTATATACTAATTTGGTGTATGGAACGATTCAAAATAAGCTAACTTTGGATTTTTTTCTGAAGCCTTTTTTAAAAAAGCCTAAGAAACTTGATCTGTGGGTCAAAGAGTTATTAAGGATATCTGTGTACCAGCTTGGGTATCTGGACCGTATACCTGAACATGCAATTTTTAATGAGGCGATCGAGATCGCTAAACAAATGGGTCATGAAGGAACGAGAAGATTTGTGACTGGAGTTTTACATGCTGTTTCGCGTCAGGGATTACCAAAAATTTCTGAGATCAAAGATCCAGTTGAAAAGTTAAGCGTGCAGACGAGTACACCTCGCTGGTTGGTTGATAGGCTGCTAATTGAATTAGATCCTAAAAAAGTTAGCTCTTTGCTTCAGTCAACTTTAAAAACACCTGCCCAAAGCGTTCGTGTTAACAACAAGATCAGCGACCCAAAAGAAGTCCAACAAATCTTAAAAAGCGAGGGGTTTGATGTTTCACCGAGTCGGGTTTCGCCAGCTGTTTTATTAGTGCAGGGCGGCTTTATCCCGCAAAGTAGAGCATACAAAGCCGGCCAAGTTACTGTTCAAGATGAAAGTGCGAGCTTGAGTGTTGAATCTATGAATATTCAGCCAGATGATCAAGTCTTGGATATGTGTGCTGCACCAGGAGGAAAAACAACACAAATTGCGGAACATTTAAATGATAACGGACATGTTGAAGCACTTGATATCCATAAAAATAAATTACGTTTGATCCAAAGAAATGTAGACCGGATGCATCTCAGCGAGAGTGTAACAACAAGAGCATTAGATGCTCGAAAAAGTCCTGAAAAATATTCTAGAGAGACTTTTGACAAGGTATTGGTTGATGCTCCCTGTTCTGGCCTGGGTTTATTACGACGCAAACCTGAAATAAAATATGAAAAAAGTTTGGCAGATACGACCAAGTTGGCTCAGGTCCAATTATCGATCTTACAAGCTGCTGCTCCATTAGTTGCCAAGGGTGGTCAGTTGACTTATAGTACTTGCACTATTATAAGCACTGAAAATCAAGCAGTAGTTGATAAGTTTTTGACTGCAAATCCAGATTTTGTACAAGTCAAAACAACAACGAAGTATCATTTAAAAGACGAACGTCAGTCTTTATCCTTGACGATTTACCCGGACGACTATGATTCGGATGGCTTTTTTATTGCTACTCTTTTTAAACAAAAATGAGGTGTGAGAAGTGAAATATTCCTATTTAAGTGACGTTGGACGCTCCAGACAGAAAAATGAAGACTTCGTTGGTTTTTTTACAAATCAAGTTGGAGTTTCTTTAGCAATCGTTGCTGATGGCTTGGGAGGGCATCAAGGAGGAGAAGTTGCATCTGAAATGGCTGTTTCTAATATTGGCTACGAATTCGAACAGACTAGTTTTGAGATGCCTAATGATGCTTATTCTTGGTTACAAAAACAAGCAGTGTCGGAAAATAAGAAGATCTTACATTCTGCCGATCAAAATGATTCTTTAATGGGAATGGGCACCACATTAGTTTGCGTGGTTATTCTTAAAAAAAGATTATTGATTTCAAACATTGGCGATAGCCGGTGCTACCTTTTCAACGAAGGACGTCTAACTCAGCTGACAGAAGATCACTCGTTAGTCAACGAGATGGTTAAAAATGGACAGATCAGCAAAGAACAGGCACGTATCCACCCGCAAAAAAATATCATTACCAGAACTTTAGGAGTTTCGAAAGATGCGCGCTTAGATCAGAAATTGTGCGAAATAGTTCCGGGGAAGCTGCTTTTATGTACTGACGGTTTGACGAATATGGTCGAAGACGAGCAGATCGCTGCGATCCTAGGACAAAAAAAGTTGAGTTTGAAAGAAAAATGCCAGCAACTGATCAAAGCTGCTAATCAAGCAGGCGGTGCTGACAACATCACTGCTTTATTGATTTCCTTTGAAAATAAGGAGGTCAGTTAATGGAAACAGGTTATGTTTTGAATGGCCGCTATAAGATAGTCAATGTCTTGGGCGAAGGAGGCATGGCTAATGTTTATGTTGCCTATGATCTGATACTTAAGCGTTCTGTTGCGGTTAAATTGTTACGCTTAGATATGCGTGATGATCCTACTGCTGTGCGAAGATTTCAAGGCGAGGCCATGTCTTTAACAGAATTGACCGATCCTCATATCGTTATGATCTATGATATTGGTGAAGAAGATGGTAACCAGTATCTTGTAATGGAATATGTGAAAGGGATGGATTTAAAGCAGTATATCAAACAAGAATATCCCTTTTCATTAACTAGAGTTTTAGAAATCATGCAGCAGATACTACAAGCCGTTGGTGACGCTCATCAGCATGGCATTATCCACCGGGATCTTAAACCGCAAAATATTTTGATCGACCAAGAAGGAAATGTAAAAATAACTGACTTTGGGATTGCACTTGCGGTTTCTTCCTCTACATTGACTAAAACAAATACTGTTATGGGTTCCGTGCATTATATTTCTCCTGAACAAGCGCGGGGCAGCATTGTTACCAAGCAAGCTGACATTTATTCTTTGGGTATCATTTTGTTTGAAATGTTGACTGGGCATGTGCCTTATCGTGGCGAAAATGCTGTTTCGATCATTATGAAACATTATAAGGAAGCAATGCCTTCAGTTAGGCAAGAAGAACCCAATGTTCCTCAAGCATTGGAGAATGTAGTATTTCATGCGACTGCTAAAGACCTAAGAGATCGTTACACAACGGTTGAACAAATGGCCGGGGATCTACGGACTTGTTTGTCTCCAGGCAGGGCAAATGAAAGTAAATGGCTGCCTTCATTTGAAAATGATGATGAGACTAAAGTGTTGTTACCTCCCTCAGATAGTGAGTTGTCTGACAAGGATCAGTCTCTTGCAGATGAAGGTTTTGACCAAGATCAAATTAGCAAAAAAACAAAGAAAAAGTGGAGTAAAAAGAAGAGGTGGCTCTTTGTTTTGAGTTTTTTGCTGGTTCTTTTAGTAGGGACTGGACTTTCTTATGCTATGATCCCCAAAGATACTTCTGTGCCGCAATTGAAGGGAATGACGACTTCTGAGGCTACTGAAAGTCTAAAAGATGCTAATTTAAAACTCGGAAAGGTCACCAAAAAGTACAACAATACTTATTATTTTGGTCAAGTTATCAGAACGCGGCCTAAAGCCAAAACAGAAATCAAGGAGGGAACTTTAGTAGATGTAGAGATCTCCAAAGGTCCTAAAAAAGAAAAATTTGGTGATTATACAGGGCAAAAATACTCTCAAGTTAAGAAAGAATTGAAAAAAAGGGGAGTCACCGTTCAATCTGAAAAAGTCTTTTCTCAAAAGATACCGAAAGGTGAGATCAAATCTCAAAGTATCTCTGCTAAAAAGAAAGTAGTAATGGGTGAAACCGCTGTTACTTTCCAGGTTTCCCAAGGAGCAAAGAGTTTTGAATTACGTGATTTGTTGAATTATACGCTAAAAAGCGCGCAGGACTATGCTGACGAAAAAGGGTTGACTTTGAATGTGACCCGGGAAAATTCTGATAAATATGACGAAGGTATCGTTATGCAACAAGAACCTGCAGCAGGAACTGTGCTTAATCAGGGAGATACTATTAGTGTTACGATCTCTGACGGTGCGAAAGAAGAATCTTCGGCAGAAAGTTCGTCATCTTCCTCATCATCCTCTTCTTTAGCGGATAGCACCTCTAAGTTTGCTGTGTCTGTTAAGCTCCCGTTTGAGGAAACCAATCAGGGAAAAAGCAACAAGGTTCAGATCTATATTTCAGATAAAAGTCATCAAATAAAAAATATTTATCAAACTTTAGATATTACTGGTGATCGTGAGGTTCAAATCCCTTTTGAATTAGAAGATGGGAAAAAAGGTGCTTACAAAATAGTACGTGATGGTCAAGTGATCGAAGAAAAAGACGATGTAACCCAAGAATAATATTGGCGACTCTATTGGCGGGCGCGCTCAGCCAAATTCGTAGTTGATTTGTTTGAGGTGACTAAGAAAGGCAGGAAGCAATTTGGTTAAAGGACAGATAATCCAGTCATTAAGTGGATATTTTGATGTACTGGCTGATGAACGGATATACCGAACTCGCGCTCGGGGAAATTTTCGTAATAAAAAAGAAGTTCCTTATGTTGGAGATTGGGTAGAATTTAAAGCCGATAATGAACGTGAGGGCTATCTGTTGAAAATTTTAGAACGAAAAAATAGTTTAGTCAGGCCGCCGGTCGCAAATGTTGACAGGGCAATCGTAGTCACTGCTTGTGTGGAACCAAAATTATCGACTAACTTGTTAGATCGGCAGTTAGCATCTCTGCGCAATAATAATATTGCGCCTATGATTTATTTTTCTAAAGCAGATCTTCTTAGCCAAGATGAGAGGGAAAAATTAGTTAAGTTGGTTGATTATTATCAGCAGTATTTTCCATGTTTTATTTTTTCTAAGGAGGATCCAAAAGAGATAAAAGATGATTTTTTGGGACAAGTCAGTTCGGAAGTGATCGTAGTTATGGGACAGACTGGAGCTGGAAAGTCTACGTTTTTAAATCTGATCGCTCCTGGATTAAATTTAAAAACAGCAGAAGTTTCCAAGGCTTTAAGCAGGGGAAAACATACTACCAGGCGTGTTACTTTACGACAAATTCAAAACAACTTGATTGCGGACACGCCCGGTTTTTCTTCATTTGAAATACTGGATGTTAGCAAAGAAGAATTACCACTGTTGTATCCGGATTTTGTTGCTTTGCAAGATAATTGCAAATTTCGCGGCTGTTTACATCTCAAAGAACCCCAGTGTGCTGTTAAAGCAGCCTACGAAGATGGAACGATTTTAGCAAGCAGGTACGAGAACTATGTGCAATTTCAAAGTGATATTGCAAAAAGAAAACCAAAATATAATTAAAAGTGGGTCAGTTTTCTTTGAGCTTGTTGAAAGATATACTATAATATTTTGGTTAATTATTTTAATGAGGTGATAGTATGAAAATTGCTCCATCGATTTTGAGTGCAGATTTTGCTAATTTGGCACACGATGTTGAAGTAGTTGAAAATGCAGGTGTTGAATACTTGCATATTGATATAATGGACGGCCACTTTGTTTCTAACTTGACTTTTGGTGCTAATGTAGTCAAAGCATTGCGATCACATTCAAATTTAGTCTTCGATTGTCACATGATGGTTGAAGACCCAGAGAAATATGTCGCTGATTTTGCTCAAGCAGGGGCTGACATCATGGGTGTCCACGCTGAAGCTACGCCGCATCTTCACTCTGTATTGTCATTGATCAAAAGCGCTGGAATGAAAGCTGAGGTTGTGATCAACCCAGGCACACCAGTCAGTATGATCAGTGAAGTTTTGCCAATGGTTGACCAGGTCCTCGTAATGACGGTCGATCCTGGAATGGGAGGCCAGAAATTTTTAGCCGAAACAATGACTAAGGTCAAACAATTAGCTGATGCCAAAAAGAAAAATAATTTAAACTATGATATTGAGGTTGATGGCGGCTTGAATGATCAAACAGTTAAACAAGCTCTGGCTGCCGGAGCGAATGTTATAGTTGCAGGGTCGTATATTTTTGGTGCTGATGTTCCTGCTGATAGTATTACTGCGCTCCGGAAAGGCAGCGAAACTCACATATGATCGTAAACCTATTGGTCGGAGGACCAGTTTCCGATTGGCCAGATGACCTTGCAGATCATTTAAGGCAAGCTGCAGACGATGAGGTTTGGGTCGGAGCCGACTATGGAGCAGTCAGGCTCGTTAAATGCGGAGTTAAGCCGGTCCTAGCAGTGGGTGATTTTGATTCATCGACGGCTGAAGAGATTCAGTTAGTTAAGGAAAAAGCGACTAAAAGTGTGATACGACCAAAAAAAGAGGATGTTACTGATACGATGTTAGCCTTGCGCTATATCATCCAGGAGCTGCAATTCGATAAAATTGTGATCTATGGAGCTACTGGTGCACGGCTAGATCAATTATTGAGTAATTTATTCTTTGTTTTAATGCCCGAATTTAAACCTTACTGTGAACAGATCGAATTAGTCGATAAGTGGAATACGGTTAAATTTCATTTGCCGGGAACTCATCGACTGGCTAAATTATCGACAACTCATTATTTGGCTTTTGTCTGTTTGAATGCAGTGGCTGACTTACATTTGTATGATGCTAAATATCAATTGGATGGAGTTGACTTTGCTGAGCCGATCTCATTATCAAGTAATGAATTTGTCGGTAATACAACCAGTTTTTCTTTTCAAAGCGGCGTTGTTTGTACGATCCAGTGTCATGATTAATATCAAAATGTTGCGTTAACAAAAAGACGGTTCTTGAGACCTTCTGCTCCTTATATTAGAGCAAACGTCTCAAGAGCCGTTTCTTTTTGTGGTTCGCTAACATTTGGGTATAAAAAAAGGACACCGATGAGGGAGTCCATTTTTAAGAGTTAAACACGTTTAACTTTACCGGATTTTAGGGCACGAGCAGAAACCCAAACTCTCTTAGGCTTGCCGTCAACCATGATACGAACTTTTTGCAAGTTTGGCTTCCAGCTACGATTTGTTTGGTTTAAAGCATGTGAACGCTTTTTGCCAAAAGTAGTTTTACGGCCAGTAATATAATCTTTTGCCATTATCAATGTTCCTCCTTAATCTCTTTACAGCGAACTAAGTTGCTTTACTCACTAAACTAAATTATCATAATAAGAGGGCAATTGCAAGATTTTTCTGTAAAGTAAAATCACTTGGCAGTCAATTAATTTGCAAGATAGACTTTGTCTCGCTAAAATTAAGTAGTTTGACTTCTGTGATATTTAGTGTAAGCGACTGATCAAGCAGATGTTCAAAGTAAAGTTATTTACTACACAGGGAGCTTGCCTTATTATAAAGCCTGTTTTGTCGAGCAAGTAAATCCGAGCTTAGTTTGGATTTGACAAATTCGTATGATAAAATAATAAGTGATTGTCTATCAATAGCAAGGAGGCTGTTTTTATGGCTGTAAAAATTCAGAACCAATTAGGCAATATTGACATTAGTAATGATGTGATCGCAACTGTTGTTGGTGGAGCGGCGACGGAAATTTTTGGAATTGTCGGAATGGCAAGTAAAAACCAGATCCGTGACAATTTAAACGAGATATTAAAGCGTGATAATTATTCAAAAGGTGTAGTAGTCCGCCAAGAAGATGACGGTATTGCGATCGATGTCTATATTATTGCGGGGTATGGGACAAAAATCTCAGAAGTTTGTCGCAATGTCCAAGATAAAGTTAAATATAATTTACAATCAATGCTTGGATTGAAGGCTAGATCCGTTAATGTTTTCGTTCAAGGCGTTAAAGTCATTGAAGACTAAACGCGGCCAAGGAGGAAGTAAGATTTGAAAGTTGTAACGATTACTGATAAAGAATTTCGGAAAATGATAATGGCTGCTTCTAACCGTTTAAATAATAATGCCGAATTTATAAATTCTTTAAATGTTTTTCCTGTTCCGGATGGAGATACCGGGACAAATATGAGTTTGTCATTTGCAAGTGGAGCTCAGTATGTCAAAGAATCCACTTCAACAAAAATCGGTGAATTGTCATCGGCTTTAGCAAAAGGGCTATTGATGGGAGCTCGAGGAAACTCGGGTGTGATACTTTCTCAAGTTTTCCGGGGTTTTTCAAAAAGCACTGCTAAAAAACAGACTTTGTCAGCCCAAGACTTAGCTGATGCGATCTCTAGTGGTGTTGAAACGGCCTATAAGGCAGTGATGAAACCTACTGAAGGAACGATTTTAACTGTTGCACGTAAAGCCGCTGAAGCTGCACGTGCACGCGTTAAAAATTCTGATGATTGCATTCAAGTGCTTTCTGATACGTATGAAGCTGCAAAGAAAGCCTTAGCTCAAACACCTGAACAGTTGCCGGTTTTAAAAGAAGTTGGGGTAGTGGATTCAGGCGGACAGGGCTTAACTTTCGTTTATGAAGCATTTTTTGATGCTTTGAGCGGTAATGAAAGTGTAGAAGCAGATAAATATCAACCTTCAGTTCAAGAAATGGATGAAATGGTCAATGCCGAACATCACAAGAGTGTTCAAAGTAAGCTGAATACTGCAGATATCAAATATGGATACTGTACAGAAATTATGGTGCGTTTAGGTGATGGACGCTTGGTTGACTCTAAATTTGATTATGACAAGTTTCGTGAACATTTAGCAGAAATTGGCGATTCACTACTGGTCATTGCCGATGACGAAGTAGTAAAAGTTCACGTGCATACTGAACATCCAGGAGATGTCTTGTCTTTTGGTCAAAAGTTTGGTTCACTTGTCAAAGTTAAATTAGATAATATGCGTCTTCAACACGAAACTATTTTGGAAAAAGATGATCAACAACAGGAACAAGCAGAAGAGGAAATTCCTGAAGTCGATACCGGTGATTATGGGATAATTTCGATCAGCTCTGGAGCTGGTTTAGCTAAAATGTTTAAGAGCTTGGGTGTTACTGAGATCCTCGATGGTGGTCAGACAATGAATCCTAGTACAGAAGACATTGTTGCGGCAATCAAAAAGACTCACAAAGAAAAAGTTCTTGTTTTACCTAATAACAAGAATATCTTTATGGCAGCCCAGCAAGCTGCTGAAGTCAGTGATGCTTCTGTTGGTGTTGTGAAGACTAGGTCGATCTCTCAAGGATTGACAGCAATGTTATCATTTGATGCAAGTTCAGATCTTACTGATAATGTTGAGATGATGACTGAAGATCTTGACACGGTCATTTCTGGTGAAGTGACCCAAGCAATCAGGGATACGACGCTTGATGGTCAACAAATCAATAAAGATGATTATATGGGAATAGTTGATGGAGATATCAGCGTTACTGGTAAAGATCTTTATCAAACAACTCTGTCAATGGTCAAAACCATGCTTGAAGATGATAGTGAGATAATCACAATTATTATTGGTGAGGATGGTGACCAAGCAGAAGCTCAAAAGGTCAAAGAGGCTGTTTTAGCTGATAATGATGAACTTGAAATTGAAATTCATGAAGGCGATCAACCACTATATCCATATTTGATGTCTGTTGAATAGTATTTAGCTGATTGATTCAAAACGAGTCGATCAGCTTTTAGTGATTAATAAAGAGGACGTTTACTTTTGTAGAATATAACAGTGACCGGTCATACTGTTCGCTGTTTTAAAAACGATAATTTTTGCATAACGGAAAGGGTGAGTAATGTGGATGAGCGTAGTCTTTTGATTCCTGTTTCAGTGTTGAATGGTGCAGGGCCTAAAAGGATCACTGCTCTAAACAAATTGGGGATCAGCACGATCGAAGACCTATTAACCTTTTACCCTTTTCGCTACGATGACCTAAGTACTAAGGAATTAGATGAGATCGCAGATCAGGAAAAAGCTACGATCAAAGGAACGGTAGCTTCTCAACCGGTCTTGGCTAGATTCGGCAGAAAAAAGAGTCGGTTGAATTTCCGTTTTCTTGTCGGACAAGATGTGCTAATGGTCACTTTTTTTAACCAGCCATATCTTGTTTCACGTCTTGAAACTGGGCAAGAGGTCGGTGTTTATGGCAAGTATGATGTCAAAAGACAAAGAGTGACGGGCATGAAACTTTTTACAGCTGACGCTAATGATGACTTTACTGGAGTTTATCGGTCGTCTAAAGAAATAAGACCTAATACGATCAAAAACCTAGTCAAATTAGCTTACGAGCAATATGGCGAATTAATAGCTGATATTGTTCCAGACTCATTACGTAAAAAGTATCGTTTGGAGTCTCGGCAACAAATGATCCATGATATGCACTTTCCTGCCAGCAAACACGCCGCTGATCTCGCACGAAGATCCGCGATCTTTGAAGAATTTTTCCGTTATCAAGCTGGACTGCAATTCATGAAAAGTAAAAATAAACACGCTAATGGTGAAGTTATTGCTTACGATAATGATTTATTAAAAGAGTTCATCGCTAAATTACCGTTTGAATTGACTAAGGCTCAAAAGAAAGTGGTCAATGAAATATGCAGTGATATGCATCACTCTTTGCATATGAATCGGTTGTTACAAGGCGATGTTGGTTCAGGGAAGACTGTAGTTGCTGCAATTGCCATGTACGCAGCAGTAACGGCAGGTTTTCAATGTGCTTTGATGGCTCCAACTGAGATCTTAGCCGAGCAGCATGCTGAGAAATTAGCAGAATTATTTGCACCGTTACGGGTAAACGTTGCTTTATTGACCAGTTCTTCTACTAGCAGAACCGCACAAAAAAAAGAACTATTGAGTCATTTAGCAGACGGAGAGATTCAAATTGTGGTCGGGACGCAGGCCTTGATTCAAAAGGATGTTATTTTTCATAACTTAGGTTTTGTGGTGATCGATGAACAACATCGTTTTGGAGTGGAACAACGTAAAATTTTGCGATTAAAGGGAAATAATCCTGATGTACTTGCGATGACAGCAACTCCGATCCCGCGGACCTTGGCTATTACGAGTTATGGCGAAATGGATGTTTCTATTATTGATGAGCTGCCCAAAAATCGTAAACCAATCAAAACTGATTGGTTCTCTAAAAAGCAAGTTAATGAGGCTATCAATTTTTTAGCTCAACAAGTCGCGGTTGGAGCTCAAGCATTTGTGGTCTCTCCATTAATTGGGGAGTCCGAAATGGTCGAATTGCAAAATGCTCAAGAAGTTTATCAAAAAATGAGTTCATTGTTTGAGCCTAAATTTAAAGTAGGGTTACTTCATGGTCAACTAAAGAGTCAAGAAAAAGATCAGGTCATGCAAGATTTCAAAGATAAGAAGTATTCTATTTTAGTATCTACGACAGTAGTTGAAGTTGGGATCGATATTCCTAATGCGACTGTAATGTTAATTTTAGATGCTGATCGTTTTGGTTTGGCACAGCTTCATCAATTGCGCGGCAGGGTCGGGCGGGGTAGTTCTCAGTCATATTGTATATTGATTGCAGATCCAAAAAATGATTACGGCAAAGCGCGGATGGAAACGATGGTGCAAACTAATGACGGTTTTTTGATCGCACAAAAAGATTTAGAATTGCGAGGACCGGGTGAAGTCTTAGGATCGAAACAAGCGGGTCTACCTGAGTTTAAAGTTGGCGATCCAGTTGAAAATCTTAATATTTTACAGATCGCGCAGCAAGAAGCGCATGCAATCATCAATGCTCCGGATTTTGAGAGAAAGACGGAAAATGCTGAATTGATCAATTATTTGCGCAGAAGAATAGTCCAGCCAGCGGGATTCGATTGAATTTTTAGATGTAAAATGAGCACAAGCATAAAAAATTTGCTATGATTAACTGATCAGCAATCTTATGCATAATTCCTGAAAGGATGATAAATATTGAAAATAGCTGTAGATGCAATGGGCGGAGATAATGCGCCACAAACCATCGTTGAAGGTGTTGAAACAGCACGAGATGAGTTTTTAGATGTCGAATTCGTGTTATATGGTGATCGGGCTCAGATCGATCCTTTGATCCATAATACTGAAAGGATCACGCTTGTACAGGCGGATGAACAAATAGATATGAATGATGAACCTGTTCGTGCTATTCGACGGAAAAAGAATTCATCAATGGTCATGGCTGCCACTGCAGTTAAAAATGGTGAGGCAGACGCGTTGTTTTCATGTGGGAACACCGGTGCTTTATTGGCAGCAGGTTTATTATTGGTCGGTCGTATCAAGGGGATAAGTCGTCCTGGCTTGGTTTCAACTTTACCTGTGGTCAGTTCTGATAACGAATCATTCAATTTATTAGACAGTGGGGCTAATGCTGATAGTAAGGCAGAACAGCTGTATCAATATGCTCTTTTGGGCAAATATTATGCTACCAGTGTTCGTGGGATCAAGGAGCCGCGGATCGGTTTGTTAAATAATGGTACCGAACCACATAAGGGCAGCAAGTTGACCTTGGAAGCCCATAAATTGATAGCAGCTGACAAGTCGATCAATTTTGTTGGGAATGTTGAGTCACGGGATCTTTTAGACGGTGTTTGTGATGTTGTTGTCGCAGATGGTTTTACGGGCAATGCCGTTTTAAAAGCAATTGAAGGCACGGCATCTTCTGTGATGCACTTGTTAAAAAATACGATCATGAATGCAGGAGTTTCAGGTAAACTAGGTGCTTTGTTATTGAAGTCCAGCTTGGGACAAATCAAGAGTAAAATGGATCAATCTCAATATGGTGGAGCAGTTTTGCTAGGAGTTAAGGCGCCAGTTGTTAAAGCGCATGGCGCAAGTGATGGTAAAACTGTCTATTATACCATCAAGCAGATCAAAAGCATGATCGATGGGCAAATGCTGCCAAACTTTACGGAGTATTTCTCAGCCCAACAAAAACAAGCACAGGCAAGCGACTCGGAAAATGCTGAAAAATAGCATCAGATGAGATGCAAGAAAAATATTAGACTTATCTTTTCTGAAGTTTGATATTTCTGATGTACTGGACAATTTATCTAGAAAAAGATAAAATTATAATACTGACATATGAGTGAGGTAAATAGTATGACGGAAAAAGAAGTTTTTGCTAAGATTGCAAATATTATTGAAGATCGTTTTAATTATCCTGCAGAGAAAGTTACCAACGATTTAAGTTTTCAAGACGACTTGGATGCAGATTCAATCGATATTGTTGAATTTGTTTTAGAGTTAGAAGACACATTTGGTGCCGAGATCTCAGATGATGATGCTGAGAAATTGGCTACGGTCGGTCAAGCAGTTTCGTATATCTCTGCTCACCAAAAAGACTAAGCTTGATAATTATTTTGATGAACTGGCCGGATGTGCCAGTTTTTTTTATAGAAAAGCGTTTGAAATTGGCCCGGGTCCATATTGGACTTAGGAGAAATATTACTAGGTAACATGGTGGATGTTTCTCCTAAATCAGATAAAGCCAGGCTTAGTTCATTATTTGCACTGTTGTTCGGACAAAAATTTAAAAAAGGGGTAATCGTATTGATAATTGGTTTAACAAAGCATTTAAAAGATGATTTCGGAATTGATTTTAAAAATCAAAATTTATTAGATGAGGCATTTACACACGCCTCGTATGTCAATGAACATCCAAAAGAAAATTTGAAATTTTATGAACGCATTGAGTTTTTAGGAGATGCAGTAATGCAGCTTTGTGTTTCAGAATATTTATTCAAACGTTATGATACTATGCCGGAAGGAAAACTTTCTCGACTCCGTGCGGCAATGGTCTGCGAGGATAGCTTTAGTAAGTTTGCTAAGGAATGTCACTTTGATGAATACATTCGTTTAGGAAAAGGTGAGGAAAAAGCAGATGCCAGAAAGCGTCCGTCACTGTTATGTGATATCTTTGAAGCTTTTATTGGTGCGTTGTATTTGGATCAAGGAAAGTCGGTCGTAGTAGATTTTATTTCACAAGTCGTCTTTCCTAAACTTGATATGGGCTGGTTCGACCATTTCTTTGACCATAAAACAGAATTACAAGAATATTTGCAAAAAGATGGTGAATGTTCGATAGAATATAAATTAGTCAATCAAGAAGGCCCTGATAATGAGCGGCTATACCGAATGGCTGTTTATGCAAATGGCGAACAATTAGGCGAAGGCACTGGTTATTCCAAAAAAGCTGGTGAACAAGCTGCGGCCGCTCAGGCATTGAAAAAATTTGGCAAAACAGCCACGAAGTAATGTAAGGAGGAGTGTTCATTGAAACTAAAGGCGTTAACGCTGAATGGCTTCAAATCCTTCGCAGATAAGACCAAGATCGAGTTCACCGACGGTTTGACAGGTATTGTTGGTCCGAATGGCAGCGGTAAAAGTAACATTATTGACGCTTTACGGTGGGTATTAGGTGAGCAGTCAGCTAAGAGTTTGCGTGGAGATAAAATGGCCGATATTATTTTTGGCGGCTCAGAATCAAGGGCATCGTTAAACCGCGCAGAAGTGAGCATTGAATTTGATAATACAGATCAAACTTTGAAGAGGTTACCAGAATCGGTTGTAATTTGCCGGCGCTTATATCGCAGCGGTGAAAGTGAATTTTTGATCAATAATAAAAATGTCAGACTGCGTGATATTAGCGAACTGTTTATGGACACAGGTGTTTCGCGTAATTCTTTTTCCATAATTTCTCAGGGAAAAGTCGAATCAGTCTTTAACAGTAAGCCGGAGGATCGCAGATATTTGATCGAGGAAGCTGCAGGGATCTCTAAGTATAAAAAAGAGAAGCTAAAAGCCCGCTCCGAACTGATGGAAACAACAGACCATTTGGGTCGTGTTGCCGATGTGATCATTGAATTGGACAAACAAAGAGAACCCCTTGAAAAGCAAGCTAGTGCTGCCAAGGATTATCTGAAACAAAAAAAGCAGTATGACCATTTTAAATTGAGCGATCTTGTTTTAGAAATTGAAGAGCTAAAAGAGCAGGTCGATACTGCTAATGGTGAGTTGAGAAAAACAAATCATTTGTTTGCAAAATATGATCTCCAAAATAAGCAGCAAAAAGAAACTACTAATAGATTAACAAAAGAAAATGAAGAGTTGGAACAAAAAGCAACTCTGACTTCCAAGCAGCTTTTGGAATTGGCCAGGCAAAAAGAGCGAATGTCTGGTAAGCAAGAGATGTCACAGCAAGAACGTACTTTTCAAAAAGAGAGGTTAGCAGAACTTAAAGAACAGCTGGCAGACAATAAAAGCGACCTGCAAGAAAGTGAACTGCGCTTTAATGACTTGAAAAATCAAGTTAATGATAAGGAAAATAGCTTATCTCAATTGCAACGGCAGTTAAGGGATCTAAGAAATAGACAAAATACTGATCCGGCACAATTAGCTAGTGAAATTGACGATATTAGGCAACAAATTTTAAAGTTAGTGCAAAATCGTTCCTCTTTGACTAGTAAGTTAGAGTATTTACAGCAAGAACAAGAGGAAAATTTAAAAGTCAGCAAAGTACAAGATGATCAGCTGCGTTCACAAAAAGCGGAACTTGAGCAGTTGATCGGCCAACAAGATTCACTGGCCATTGAGATGGAACAAAGTAAGCGTAAGTATACTCAAATAGAAGATCAAGCAACAAGTGTCCAAAATGAGTTGTCTGACAGTGAAAAAGTGTATCAACAAAAAAAAGAGCAGTGGTATTCTGCTAGTGATATCATGCATAAGGCACAAATACAGTTAGAAACTTTGGACAGAGTCTCAGCCAACTATAGCGGCTATTATCAAGGCGCTAAGAATGTTTTACAAGCTAAAAAGCAATTGTCTGGTGTGATCGGTTCAGTTGCGGAACTTTTAGAATTATCTCCCAAATTCAGTACTGCGATCGAAACAGCTCTGGGTGGTCAGCTGCAAAATATTGTGACAGTTGATGAAAATGCTGCTAAACGAGGCATTGAATATTTAAATAAAAAACGTCTGGGGCGTGCTACTTTTCTACCGCGTAATACAGTTAAGCCGCGCCATATAGCAACTAGTGCAGCTGATAAACTTGCTAACATCGTGGGAGTCTTCGGTGTCGCTAGTCAGTTGGTCAAAATGGGTCCAGATGACCAGAACGTATTAAATTATCTTTTAGGGACAACTGTGATCGTCTCTAACCTTGAGGTAGCATTACAGGCAGTAAAAGTTAGTAATCATGCTGCGCGTATAGTTACATTAAAGGGTGAAGTCATCAATGCTGGGGGTTCGATGTCCGGTGGTACTGGCAGACAAAAACACCTTGGACTTTTGGAGCAAAAACAGCAGTATAGCCATTTACGTTCCGACGTACAAATAATGCAGCAAAAATTGGCAGAGCTCGAAGTTGCTGGAAAAAAGGCTGCGGATCAACGAAGACAACTGCGTGACAAAGTTGACCAGTTAGAAAGTCAGACGGTCAAAGCCAAGGATGAATATGAAGCTTTCGCAAAAAAGTATGCGGAATTATCTTATATCGTCAAGCATAAGCAAACAGACTATGACAATTTGCGACAAGCTCTTGCAAAAAGAGACGAGCAAGAGAATAAAATTGCGCAACAAGTCAGTGAAACAAAAGAGCAACAGGCTCAAACAGGATCAAAAATCAACCAATTGCAATCATTGCTACAAGAAAAGCAAACGGCAACTACAGCTGCTTCTGATTTTCAAAAAAAATATGAAGCACAAATCGTTGAGATCAAACAAAAAGTCGCTGTCGAAAATGAACGTTTAGATACGCTCAAGATCCAGTTAAAAGAAGTTGAGAATCAAAAAGAACGTCTAAAAGAACTCATCGAAAAGCAAACGACTATCAGTCATGATTTAGTTGAGAAAAACCGGTTAAATGATACAAGTGAGCAAGATTTAAAGACTAAGCTGACCGAGATTTCCAAGAGGATCGAGGAGACTAGTTCTTTACAAAAAGAACTGGCTGCTAATAAAGCAGAGCTAAAAGAAAAACTAAGTCGAGAAAGTGCGAAATTACAAAGGGTCAGTCAATTACAGGAAGCAACTAGAGATGAACAACAACAAAAGCAGATCCTTTTAAGTCGAGTTAACACCTTACTTGACCGTAATTTAAGTGATTTGTCAGAGCAGTATGGAATGAGTTACGAGTACGCTTCTCAACAAGAGATAGAGCGAGACGCTAAGCAAGTTAAACATCAATTAAAACTTTTGAAATTGGGCTTGGATGATTTGGGTGATGTTAACTTGGGCTCGATCAAGGAATTTGAAAGGATCAGTGAACGGTATGAATTTTTGCAACAGCAACAAACTGATCTATTGACTGCTAAAGCACAGTTGGAAAGCAGTATGGCAGAGATGGATAATGAGGTCAAGACACGTTTTAAGGAAACTTTTGAAAAGGTTGCTGCTGCTTTTGCCCAGGTTTTTCCGCAAATATTCGAGGGCGGAAATGCTTATTTAACTTTAACTGATCCCAGCGACTTATTACAAACCGGCATAGAGATCACGGCTCAGCCGCCAGGCAAGAAGTCGCAACAGTTAAGTCTGTTATCCGGTGGAGAAAGAACTTTGACAGCTATTGCCTTGCTGTTTGCGATTTTGCAAGTTAGTCCGGTACCCTTTGCAGTTTTGGATGAAGCAGAGGCTGCTCTTGATGATGCCAATGTTGCTCGTTATTCGCAATATTTACGGCGCCTTGATCACGAGACACAATTTATTATTATTACACATCGTAAAGGGACTATGGTCCAAGCCGATGTTTTATATGGGGTCACTATGCAGGATTCCGGTGTTTCTCGCATGGTATCTGTTTCATTAGAAGATGTAATTTAATGGTCACTTTGTTAAAATAGACACTGTACCAACACGGGAGGAGAATAAACATGGGACTTTTTGATAAACTAAAACGTGCTTTTTCTGGCCCTGAACAGTCTGAGGACGAGGAACAAAAGCAACAAGAAGAAAAAAAGGAAAAACAAGACCAGCAAGAGACAAGCGACAGTGAGACAAAAAATGCCGTTGCTGATGAAAAAAAAGCTGAAGATCCTACGTCCTCAGAAAATGACACTCAGAAAATTCAGGATGAAACTAAAAGTGAAAATGAGCCTTCAAATGAGCCTTCAGACATAGAAAGTAAACAAGTAGACGTAAAAGCTAGTTTAGAAAGTGAAACAAAGGACCAAAAAGCCGCTTCTGATCACAAAGATGAAAGCGAAACAGACGAAAATGAAGAGAAGCGTTACGATGAAGGTTTGAAAAAGTCACGTCAGGGATTCGGCGCAAAAATCAACGCATTATTGGCTAATTTTCGTCATGTTGATGAAGATTTCTTTGATGATTTGGAGGAAACTTTAATAGAATCTGATGTTGGCTTTGAAACCGCCGTTAAGATCAGCGATGAGCTGCAAGATGAGGTTAAGTTACGTAATGCTAAGTCTAAAGCTGATGTGTCGGATGCTATCGTGGAGAAGTTAGTTGACCTATACGAAAAAGAAGGCCAAGAAGAAGACAATTCCTTGCATTTTGCTAAGAGCGGTCCGACAGTCTTTTTATTTGTCGGCGTCAATGGTGTTGGTAAGACCACTACGATCGGTAAATTAGCTCATAAGTATCAAAAAGAAGGCAAGAAAGTTCTATTAGCGGCCTGTGATACATTTAGAGCGGGTGCGATCGAACAGTTAGACGAATGGGCGCAAAGGGTCAATGTTGATATTGTTAAAAAGCAAGCACAAAGTGATCCGGCAGCTGTGGTTTTTGATGCGGTCAAAAAAGCACAAAATGATGATTATGATGTTTTATTGGTCGATACTGCTGGTCGGTTGCAGAATAAAGTAAACTTGATGAATGAGTTGGCTAAAATCAAACGTGTGATCCAAAGAGAATTACCAGAAAGTCCACAGGAAGTTTTACTTGCTTTGGACGCTACGACTGGACAAAATGCGTTGACACAGGCCAAGCAGTTTAAAGATGTGACTGAAGTTAGCGGGATCGTTTTAACCAAATTAGATGGTACTGCTAGAGGCGGGATCGTTTTGGCGATCAGAAACGAGCTCCATTTACCTGTTAAATTGGTCGGATTGGGTGAACAGATGGATGATTTGCGCGAATTTGACGCAGAAAAATTTGTTTACGGTTTGTTTAAAGATCTAGTTGCACAACCAGCAGAATAGGTGAAAAGTGATGGAATTAGAAAAAACTAATCGTATCAATGCATTGTTTGATTTTTACGAGGAACTTTTGACAAATAAACAGATGCAATACATTGGTTCATATTATCGTGAAGACTATTCATTAGGTGAAATTGCTGAAAATTTTGATGTTTCACGCCAAGCTGTTTATGATAATATAAAGAGGACCGAACAGACTTTAGAAAAATATGAAAATAAATTACATTTATACCGTGATTTTTTAGAACGAAATAAAAGAATAGATTCTCTGGTAGAATACGTTAATCAATACTATCAAAATGACCAACGTTTATTAAAGTTGATCTCGTTGATAGAAGATACAGAAGATCAGGGATGAAAGCGAGGATAAATAATGGCATTTGAAGGATTGACTGAAAGATTACAAAATGCGATCGGCAAGTTACGCCGCAAAGGTAAGATCAGTGAGTCAGATGTAAAAGAAGTAATGCGTGAGATACGTTTAGCTCTTTTAGAAGCCGATGTTAATTTTGGTGTGGTCAAGGATTTCGTTAAGACTGTGCGTGGTCGCGCTGTTGGGGCCGAGGTCCTTGAAAGTTTAACTCCGGCACAACAGATAGTAAAAATCGTTAACGAAGAACTGGTCAAGGTGATGGGGGAGCAAGCAGTACCCTTAAATAAGTCGCCTAAGATCCCGACTGTTATTATGATGGTTGGTTTGCAAGGGGCTGGTAAAACTACTACGGCCAGCAAACTGGCATTGAAATTAAAAAATGAACAAAATGCTCGACCTCTGATGATCGCAGCCGATGTTTATCGTCCAGCTGCTATCGATCAGTTGAAAACTCTGGGCGCTGAAAATGATTTGCCTGTTTTTGATATGGGGACTGATGTTTCTCCTGTCAAGATCGTTGAAGAAGGCTTAAAAGTCGCCGAAGAAAATAAAAACGACTATGTGTTTATTGATACAGCCGGACGTTTGCAGATCGATGAAAAACTGATGCAAGAACTTGCCGACATTCAAAAACTCGCAAGTCCAGATGAAGTCTTATTGACGGTTGACTCGATGACAGGGCAGAATGCTACGGAAGTTGCCGAAGGTTTTAATGAGCAATTAAATATCACTGGTGTTATCTTGACTAAGCTTGATGGTGATACCAGGGGTGGTGCGGCCCTCTCGATCCGTGCTGTGACTGGCAAACCAATCAAATTTATCGGTCAGGGTGAAAAGATGGCTGATTTAGACGTCTTTTATCCAGATCGGATGGCTTCCAGAATTTTGGGTATGGGCGACATGATGACGCTGATCGAAAAAGCTCAAAGGGATTATGATGAAAAGAAAGCCCAAGATCTGCAAGAAAAGATGAGGGCCAATACTTTTGACTTTAATGACTTTCTTGAGCAATTAGATCAAGTACAAAATATGGGCTCTATGGAAGATATTATGAAAATGATCCCTGGTATGGCAAATAATTCTGCTTTAAAGAATGCTTCGATCGACCCCAAAGACATGGACCATACTAAAGCAATCGTTTATTCGATGACGCCGCAAGAACGTGAAGATCCTGATATTTTAAAGCCGAGTCGTAGAAGGAGGATTGCTGCTGGCTCTGGTCGTTCTGTCCAAGAAGTTAATCGGCTGATCAAACAGTTTAAACAGATGCGCGATATGATGGCCAAAGTTTCCAATGGAAATTTTTCAGGGATGGAAAACTTATTTGGTAGCGGCATGCAAGGAAAAATGGCTAAAATGACGATGAATAAAATGGCTCGTAAAAATAAAAAGAAAAAGTTGAAGAAGCTGAAAAAAGCGCGCAAACGCAGATAATTTTGCTTAAACCCATCATTTTTTAGTTGACAAGACAAAAATAATTCATGTGTCAAGAAATTTTCCTTTACAGGCAAGAGAATAACTGTTATATTTATAAACGTTGAGAAAATATGTAGGAGGTGTTAGAGTATGGCAGTTAAAATTCGTATGAAGCGGATGGGTTCCAAGAAGCGTCCATTTTACCGTATCGTCGTCGCTGATTCACGTGCACCACGTGATGGTCGCCAAATCGAAACGGTCGGCACATATAATCCTTTGACTAAACCAGAAGAAGTTGTTTTGAAAGAAGATCGTATTTTGGAATGGTTAGGTAATGGAGCACAACCTTCAGATACAGTACGTAATATCCTTTCTAAGGAAGGTATCATGAAGCAGTTCCACGAAAGTAAGTTAGCTAAGAAATAAGGTAAATTAAATGAATGAAGCAGATGTGAAGCAATTAATTATTTCGATTGTTAAACCTCTTGTTGCAGACCCAGACGCTGTTTCTATCGAAACACAACGGGATGCACACTTTTTAAATTTTAATTTATCCGTAGCACCGGCTGATGTTGGTCGTGTTATTGGCAAGCATGGTCGTGTTGCGCAAGCTATTCGAACGATCGTTTACAGTGTCCACTTAAATGGTTCTGCAAGAGTGCGGTTAAACATCGTGGACCAATAATAATCAAATAGTTTAGAGCCTCTTGTTCAGACACATAAGTTTTGGACAGGGGCTTTCTTTTTTAGGAGTGTGTTTATGACTTATTTTAATGTTGGAGAAATTGTAAATACTCATGGAATTCGCGGTGAGGTCAAGGTTTTAGCAACTACAGATTTCACGGAAGAACGTTTTGTACCTGGGCAAGTATTATACGTGTCACAAAAAAATAGTTCTCCCGTCAAATTAACAGTCAAGCGCCACTGGTCACAAAAGCAATTTGAAATATTAGCTTTTGAAGAAATTAATGATATTAACGAGGTGGAAAAGTACAAGGGTGCTCAACTGCAGATCACTAGCGAACAGCAATCTCCGCTTGAAGAAGGCGCCTATTATTACCGGGAAATAATTGGCCTAGAGGTTTATTCTTTAGAAGATGAGCTTCTAGGTACTATCTCTGAGGTAATGGAGACAGGAGCTAATGATGTGTGGGTAGTGAAACGGCCAAATGGCAAGGAAGTATTATTGCCCGCTATCAAAGATGTTATTAAAAAGGTAGACCTTGAGCAACAGTGTGTGATAGTTGATTGGCTTGAAGGATTGGATGAACAATGAAAATAGATATTTTAAGTCTGTTTCCCGAGATGTTTGGTGGAATACTTTCTTCTTCTATTATCGGGAAAGCAGTTGAAAAAAATATTTTAGATGTTAGCCTAACAAATTTCCGCGATTTTACTACGGATCGACAAAACCACGTGGATGATTATCCGTATGGCGGCGGTGCAGGAATGTTATTGCAAGCACAGCCTATTTATGACGCTCTTGCAGATGTTAATGAAAAACGTGGAAGTTTAGGTCGAGTGATCTTATTAGATCCTGCAGGCCGCAAATTTGATCAAAAAGCGGCCGAAGAGCTTGCTAAAGAACCGCAGTTGACTTTTATTTGTGGGCATTATGAAGGTTATGATGAAAGAATAAAACGGTTAGTGACTGATGAGTTTTCTATTGGTGATTTCGTTTTAACGGGTGGAGAATTAGGAGCAATGGTCATGATCGATGCAACTGTCAGACTTTTACCGGAAGTCTTAGGCAATAGTGCTTCAGCACCAGATGATTCATTTTCTTCCGGATTATTAGAATATCCACAGTATACCAGACCAGCTGATTTTCGCGGCCTGAAAGTTCCAGACGTTCTGCTATCTGGCAATCATCAAAAGATCGCGGAATGGAGACAAAAAGAAGCTCTTTATAAAACATATCAGCGACGTCCTGATTTGTTGGAAGAGCGCCAACTATCAGAAAAAGAAAAGCACTGGATAAGTTTGTTCAAGCAAAAGCGTTCTTAACAAAAGTTGACAGCTTTTTAGCTTGAAAAGTCTGAAAAACTTATTTACACAGACTAATTGTTATGCTAAACTAATATCTGGCTGTTAGGCCATATTAACGATATTCCGCTGCGACTGGACATGAATGTCGGTGAAAGGAAGAAAAGTAATGTCAGTTGATCCATTAATTGAAAAGCTCACACAGTCTCAACTGCGTGATGATATTCCAGATTTCCGCCCAGGCGATACAGTTCGTGTACATGCACGTATCGTTGAAGGTAAGCGTGAACGTATTCAGATGTTTGAAGGTGTTGTTATCAAACGCCGTGGCGAAGGTATTTCTGCAACATACACTGTTCGTAAAATCAGTAGCGGTGTAGGGGTTGAACGTACTTTCCCAGTTCACTCACCACGTGTTGATAAAATTGAAGTTATTCGTAACGGTCGTGTTCGTCGTGCTAAGTTGTACTACTTGCGTGCATTGCAAGGTAAGGCAGCTCGTATCCCAGAACGCCGTCGTAAATAGTAATTTTAGGGGACTTTGTCAAATAGTGTTGATGGTCCATAGAACTCTATCTTTATGGTAGGGTTCTTTTTTTACTGCCATAGCTAGATTAAAGTGTTTGGGTTGGGAGGCAGGTGCGGGTCCGAAG
>OMJG01000138.1_pt1 | contig 53140 bp, 45 predicted proteins | sample 1646431 | NCBI WGS metagenome assembly OMJG01 (sample SAMN03771674, study PRJEB25209) | food metagenome | isolation source: Cotija cheese | place: Mexico:Jalisco,Michoacan | collected 2011-12-12 | reverse complement strand
AGCAGCGTCATCGCCGCTTTCCGATGAACAGCCAACCAGCACCAGTGCGGTCGCAGACAGTGCAGCAATGACTGAAGTCATGCGTGAGGGCTTGGAGATTCGATTAATTCTCATGTTGAGAGCTTCCTTATGTGTCGAAGGGAGTTCACAGGAAACGCCGGCCGCCAATAGACGCGCCACATCGCTTCCCTATGCAAAACCAGTACGGTAGTTCTAAATATAGCGGTTAAGCAGGGGTTTCAATACCTCTTCTGCAAACTTGTTCTATCCGATTTTCTACCCGTACCCACGGCTTGCGTAATGCAAGTCACATAACATGCAGCTCATGGCTATGTCACTCTTTTATTCACAACCCGCTTTAACTGTCTTAACGGTCGGTAAGTGCTTTTAATCTCAACCCCACCTGGGGGTATCAAAGATGCGCGCCGGATTCTCGCACTTCGTTCTCCAGCACCTTTTGCACTATAAAACCTCTCCCTATTACCGTGGTAGGAAAATAACCAACAGTCGGCCACGCGGCCCACACACGTGGGGGAAGTTTGAGACAAGACACCATAAGCTATGCCGGTTTTACACCGCGACCAACCGGAGCCCACCTCGCGTGGGCTTTTGCAATGTTTGCAGCAGGGATGCTCGGGGCGGCCGGGTGTGGATTCGCAGCTGGATTCTTAGCCAAAAGCACAGGCGGCCCAGTCGGGGATCTCATCACGCTAGGGGCCTTCTTAGGCTTTGTCCTTGCTGGTGGTGGAGTTCTCTATTTCGGGTTAGTGCGTCGCTACGGTTGGGGTTGGCAAGAGTTTGGATTCACCCGACCTACCCGTTCACTTTGGCACTTAACTTGGTGGATCCCCGCGACAATTGCAGCTGGCGGCATTGGAGCCATGCTCATCGGCACTGCACTGGGCCTAAGCCCGAGCGGCGGAAGCTCCGAGACGGCCGGCTTCCACCTCAGCATCGTTGCGAGCATCCTGATTTTTGTCATCACGGTAATCCTTGCGCCCCTTTTCGAAGAAATTGCCTTCCGACGCGTGCTCATGGACTGGCTTGATGCCCGATTCTCTACCTGGATTGCAGCGACAGTAACGACGGTAGCGTTCACCGCCGCCCACATCTCACCAGCCATCATGCTCTATATAGTGTTTTTGGGTACTTCCTTGATTCTTGCGCGCTTGTGGTTCGGAAGCTTGTGGGGATCATTCCTTGTCCATGCCGCCAATAATGGGCTCGTTACCGCAATAGCCCTGTTGGCTCTCTAATCGCAGCCCAACACCCGGTCCGGAAAGGACATAACACTCAACATAGTACTATGCTTGCATAAGTGCACTACAACGGCATTTTCACACCTTTCACTGCCGTGGGGAGTACTAAGCCCTGAGCTCAGTACTTAGTACTCCACTTAATACTTCGGGGGTATAGAGAATGAAATTTCGGGATCTGTATCCCATTTTTTGAACTGTGGTGTACAGTGTCTTTCATGAAGAACTTGAGCACCGTTAATCTTTGGTGGTGGCGCGCGTAACTCGCGGGCCTACTTAAAGCTTCCTTCTTTAAAGCTTCCCTAGAACCAGGCTCGCAGTGTGCGGGCCTTTCGTTGTCTTAAGGGACATAACCGGTATAGACCCGCGGACTGCGAGGTTAAAATTTTTAATCTCTAACCAACACATTCGCGAAAGACAGATAGCTATGACCGGATTTATTACTGCATCACGGGCGCTGCCGTACACCACGGACGCCGCCTCGTTATTTGATGCCTTAGCCACCACACATGATTCAATGCTGCTGGAGTCAGCCGATATTGAATCTAAGAAAAACGTGCAGTGCCTGGCGGTGGTTGATGCTGCGCTCAAGGTCACGTGCCTCGGGCAGCGTGTCCGCGCCCAGGTACTGACCCCAGCGGGTCAGGCCATGCTGGCCCGTCTTGAGGAGCAGCTCGCTGACTACCTGGTTGCGCCGGGGGAGTTCGCATTTGAGCCTTCCACGGATATTGATGAGCGCCGTCGCCTGAAAGCCATTTCGAATGCAGAGGTTCTGCGTAAACTGCAGTTAGATGCAGGTTATTCACACGAAATGCTTCCTTTCTTAGGCGGCGGTTTTGCTTATGATTACCTCGATACTTTTGAGGTTCTGCCTGAGGTTCGTGATGGGGAAAATGAGTACCCGGATTATGAATTCGTGGTGGCGCAGACCCTGCTGCACGTGGATCACCTGAACCAGAGCATTGTTCTTCACGGTGTTGATGTGGATGCGGCAGAGCTAGAGGCACGGCTGGATAAGCATCTGGCTAAGGCACAAGATCTTATCGATGCCCCCGCGGCCGACACCACCGATGCCACTGATACTTCCGGGGCAGCAAATGAAAAGACCGTCACCGTCACCGCAGATATCTTGGACAAGGACTTCCGCAAGCATGTGGTGAACCTGCAGAAGAATATTTACGAGGGCGATATCTACCAGGTTGTCCCGGCGCGCTCTTTTTCCATGGAATGCCCAGACGCGTTCGCGGCATATCGCAAGCTGCGGGAGACTAATCCTTCTCCTTACATGTTCTATATCCGCGGTGCGGACTATGAACTAATTGGAGCTTCACCGGAATCTAATTTGAAGTTCTCAGCTGATACCCGCGAGGTACAGCTTTACCCAATCGCTGGCACGCGCCCACGCGGTGCAACCCACGAATTAGACATCCGCAATGAGCTGGATATGCGCACGGATACCAAGGAAGTTGCCGAGCACACCATGCTCGTGGACCTCGCGCGTAATGACCTCGCCCGCGTCGCGGTACCTGGCACGCGTCGCGTGGCGGATCTTTTGCAAGTAGACCGCTACTCCCGCGTCATGCACTTGGTCTCCCGGGTGGTGGCAGAACTGCACCCAGACTTCGACGCAATTGATGCTTACCGTGCGTGCATGAACATGGGCACGCTGACCGGTGCACCGAAGCTACGTGCGATGGAACTTGTCCGCAACACCGAGAAGAAGCGCCGCGGCTCTTACGGTGGGGCAGTGGGGTATCTGCGCGGAGACGGCTCCATGGATAACTGCATTGTTATCCGTTCCGCATTCATTAAAAATGACACGGCGATTGTCCAAGCCGGTGCCGGCGTTGTCCGTGACTCCGTCCCACAATCTGAAGCCGATGAAACTTTGCACAAGGCTTACGCGGTACTGCACGCGATTGCCGCCGCCAACAACGCCACCCTGGAGGTCGTCCGATGAGCACTGTAGAAAACAAGACTGACAACACGACTAAAAACAAGCCGAAGGTTTTGTTGCTCGATAATCATGATTCTTTCGTCTACAACCTTGTTGATGCCCTCTCCGGCTATGACACCGTAGTCATGCGCAATACCGTCACAGTGACGGAAGTGCTCGCGCAACAGCCTGACATGATCGTGCTCTCCCCAGGCCCGGGTCACCCGACCGAAGCCGGCTGCATGATGGAACTCATCGACACCGTCTTGGGCAAGATTCCACTGCTGGGAATCTGCCTTGGTTTCCAAGCCTTGCTGGAGCACCACGGTGGGGAAGTGGCGCCCTGCGGTCCGGTCCACGGTTCAACCGACACGATGATTCTTACCGAAGCCGGAACCCAACACCCCGTGTTCAAGGGGCTGACCACTGATGTGGAACCAGACCAGCCGGACTATGTGGGCACCCAAGTTCCCATCGCTAGGTATCACTCACTTGGCTGCGTCAGCTTGCCTCAGGGACTGCGCGCTTTGGGCTACATCGATGACATCGTCATGGCTGCAGAAACCGAAGACGGCCTCGCGCTGGGTCTGCAGTTCCACCCCGAATCCGTGCTTACCCCAACGGGTCCGATCATGTTGGAGCGTTGCGTGGAGCAATTGGCATCGAAAAGCTAAAAAGCTTGCTCTAAGCAGACCATTAACCGCATGTTAAACACTATTTATTACAGTATCTATTAGTAACTAGAAAGGAAGCCCGTCATGGCAGCACCATTGAACGCTTTAACGAAGTACTTGGACAATCCCGCCCCCACAGTGGAGGAGGCCCAAGAGGTCTTCTACCCACTGACCAACGGTGATTATGACGATATCCACATCGCCGCACTGTTGGCCACCATCCGCACCCGAGGTGAAACCTTCGCGGACCTGGCTGGCGCGGCAAAGGCCTTCATCAACGCCTCCCGCCCGTTTCCTATCACCGGCAAGGGCATTCTAGACTCCGCCGGCACAGGTGGTGATGGCACCAACACCATCAACATTTCCACCGGTGCATCCTTGCTCGTCGGCGCTGGCGGCGCAAAAGTTATCAAGTGCGGCAACCGTTCTGTCTCCTCCAAGTCCGGCTCCGCCGACGCCTTGGAGGCACTCAACATTCCGCTCGACTTGGATGTCGACCGCGCCGTGCGCCAGTTCGAAGAATCAGGCTTTACATTCCTCTACGCACCGGCGTACCACCCTGCCGTCGCGCACGTTATGCCAGTGCGCCGCGCGCTGAAGGTGCCCACCATCTTCAACTCACTCGGCCCCATCCTTTCCCCGGCGCGCCCAGAGTTCCAGATCATGGGCGTTGCTAATCCACAATCGGGCCGTACCATCGCCGAGGTTTTCAAGGAGCTGGGCCGCGGCCGCGGGATTGTTATGCACGGCGCGGGCACCGATGAAATTGCCGTTCACGGCCCAACCCAGATCTGGGAGCTGCGTGATGGTGAGATTGAGGAATACACGCTGAATCCGGAAGACTTTGGCGTGGGCACCCACCAGCTTTCTGACCTCACTGGTGGTGACGGTGTGGAAAATGCTGCAGCTCTGCGCAAGGTCTTCGACAATGACGCACCGGCCGCTCATCGCGATGCCATCGCCACGAATGCCGGCGCAATGTTCTATCTCACCGGGCATGCAGACAGCTTCAAAGAGGGCACGGATAAGGCTTTGGGCTTGCTTGCCGATGCCACGGTGAAAGATTGGTTGCAGCGCCACGAGGAGGCAAACTATGCCAAATAAGAATCCACTTCCGACAGTTCTCGAAGGAATTGTTGAGACCCGCCGGGGGCATCTGGAAGGCATCGCTAAGCGAATTGCGCACGTTGATGTAGATAACCTGCCACGCTCAACCCGCTCCCTGTATGACAACCTGCATGGCGCAACCAACGCGTTCATCATGGAGTGCAAGTCTTCATCTCCTTCCCTCGGGTTGATTCGTGAGCACTATGAGCCAGGTGCCATCGCCCGGATTTACTCGCGTTATGCCGCCGGTATTTCTGTGCTTTGTGAGCCTGAGCGTTTCGGTGGGGACTATGACCATCTGCAAACCGTTGCCCTGTCCTCGCACCTGCCTGTGCTGTGCAAAGATTTCATTGTGGATGAAGTTCAAATCCATGCCGCACGCTACTTCGGCGCCGACGCCATCTTATTGATGCTCTCGGTGCTAGACGATGAAGAGTACACACGCCTGCAAAATGAAGCCCACCGATTCGGCCTGGACGTGCTCACCGAAGTCATTGACACCGATGAAGTCGAGCGCGCTATCCGTTTGGGTGCGAAGATCTTCGGCGTCAATCACCGTAATCTGCACGATCTCAGCATCGATCTGAGCCGCTCCAAGACTCTATCTTCTCTGCTTCCTAAGGGCTCCGTTGTGGTCTCCGAATCCGGCATTCGCAACAATGCCACCGTGCGCGCTCTTGGCGGTCACTCCAATGGTTTCCTGGTGGGTTCTCAACTCACCTCCACCCCGGACATTGACCGCGCCGCCCGTGAGCTGGTTTATGGCCACAACAAGGTCTGCGGACTCACTACCTGGTCTGCTGCCCAAGCTGCTCGCGCCGCTGGGGCTGTCTACGGCGGACTGGTCTTCGAAGAAGCATCTCCACGCAATGTTTCACGTGAAACAGCGGAAGACATTATTGCCCACGAACCTGATTTGGACTACGTTGCGGTATCCCGCCGTACCGAAGGCTGGGCCGAGCTAGCTGCCATCGATGGCGTGGAAGCACTGCAATTGCACGCGCCGTACCAAGGCAGCATCGAAGCCGAGTTCGAGTACATCCACGCTGTGGTACAAGAAGTTCGCGACTCCGGTATCGCCGTCGCATCCTCCAAGGATGAAGACCTGGACTTCGGCGCAGAGAAGGAGAGTGGTCTACAAATCTGGCGCGCTGTCTCCATGACTCATGCCGACGGCCCAGCTCTTGCCCAGTCGCTTATCGCGGACAAAGCAGTCGACCGCGTTGTTCTCGACTCCGGCGATGGCGGAACCGGCACGAGCTTCGACTGGTCCACTGTTCCTGAATCCGTTCTTTCCTCCGCGCTCCTCGCAGGCGGAATTGGCCCCGATAATGCCGAAGAAGCTCTTCGTGTTGGCACCCTCGGCCTCGACCTCAATTCCGGACTGGAGACCTTCAAGGGCGTTAAGGACACTGGACTCATCGCGCGCACTTTTGCGACAATTAGAAATTTCCACGCTTAAAGGAACATCAGACATGACTGAAACTTCTACTACGAACGAATCCCGAGAGACACTCCTTCCGGCCTACTTCGGCGAATTCGGCGGACAATTCGTCCCAGAATCTCTCATCCCTGCCCTCGACCAACTCGAAAAGGCCTTCGTCGATGCCATGGAGGACGAGTCTTTCCAAAAGGAACTCGCAGACCTCCTGCGTGATTACTTGGGCCGTCCAACCCCGATTACTGAAGTCCACAAGCTCGGCGGCAAGGCGCGCATCTTCCTCAAACGCGAGGACCTTGTTCACGGTGGTGCCCACAAGACCAACCAGGTCTTGGGCCAAGCACTGTTGGCTAAGCGCATGGGTAAGACTCGCATCATCGCGGAGACCGGCGCCGGACAGCACGGCACCGCGACAGCTCTTGCATGTGCGCTATTAGACCTTGAATGCGTTGTCTACATGGGTGCTAAAGACGTTGCGCGCCAACAACCAAACGTGTTCCGCATGGAACTGATGGGCGCCAAAGTCGTACCCGTTGACACCGGCTCCGGCACTTTGAAAGACGCCGTCAACGAAGCATTGCGGGACTGGACCGCCACCTTCCATGAGTCGCACTACCTTCTCGGTACCGCCGCCGGCCCGCACCCATTCCCAACCATCGTGCGTGAATTCCACCGCGTCATCTCCACTGAGGCGAAGGCGCAGATGCTTGAACGCATCGGCGGTCTGCCAGACTTGGTCGTCGCTTGTGTGGGTGGCGGTTCCAACGCAATTGGCATGTTCGCAGATTTTATTGATGAAGAAGGCGTGGAACTTGTCGGCGCTGAGCCCGGCGGAGAAGGCCTCGACTCCGGCAAGCATGGTGCGACCATCAACAATGGCACCATCGGTATTTTGCACGGCGCTCGCAGCTACCTCATGCGCAATACCGACGGCCAAGTAGAGGAGTCCTACTCGATCTCCGCCGGACTGGACTACCCAGGCGTAGGCCCGCAGCACGCGCACTTGCACGCTACGGGCCGTGCAAAATACATCGGCATTACCGATGCTGAGGCACTTGAAGCTTTCCAGCTGCTCTCCCAACAAGAGGGCATCATTCCAGCACTCGAATCTTCCCACGCGCTGGCTTATGCGCTCAAGCGCAAGGACGAAGACATCAACATTCTGGTCTCGCTTTCCGGTCGCGGTGACAAAGACATCGACCACGTTCGCCAGACTCTCGAAGCACACCCTGAGCTTGTCATCAAGGAGAAGAACTAACCATGACTACAACCCGTGATGGCGCTAGCCGCTTTGAAGCACTATTTGCTGCACTTGATGAGAAGAACGAAGGTGCATTCGTCCCTTTCCTCATGCTCAATGACCCGACGGCTGAAGACAGCATGGAAATCATCCGCACCGTCGTCGAAGCAGGCGCTGACGTTCTCGAACTTGGCGTTCCTTTCTCCGACCCAGTTGCTGACGGCCCAACCATTCAGGGCTCACACATCCGCGCTCTGGACAATGGCGCAACCGTTGATAATTCGCTGAACCTAGTGCGCCAAATCCGCGAAGAGTTCCCTGATACTCCCATCGGCATGCTCATCTACGGCAACGTTCCCTTTACCCGTGGGCTAGATAAGTTCTACGAGGAATTCGGTGCTGCTGGCGCTGATGCCATCCTGATCCCGGATGTTCCAGTCCGAGAAGGCGCACCCTTTGCCGCCGCTGCTGAGAAGGCTGGGGTAGCTCCAGTATTCATCGCTCCGGCCCGTGCTTCAGAGCGCACCCTCGAAGGCGTTGCTAAGTACTCTAAGGGCTACATTTACGCTGTCTCCCGCGATGGAGTAACCGGCACAGAGCAAGAGTCCCAAACTCTTGGACTCGACGAGGTAGTTGCCAATATCCACCATTATAACGGTGCCCCAGCTCTTCTCGGCTTTGGTATTTCTACGCCAGAGCACGTTGCCGAAGCGATCGCCGCTGGCGCCGCTGGCGCGATTACCGGCTCCGCAATCACCAAGATTGTCAACGGCTACGTTTCACGTGAAACAGAGGATTCTCCCGCCGTCATTACCAACATGGAAGCTCTGAAGAAAGAAATCACGGAATACGTCTCCGCGATGAAAGCTGCGACCAAAAAGTAAAAAGAAGCCTGGTTCCTTCTTACCTTTTTCAAGAGGAAGGAACCAGGCTTTTGTTATGCCGATTTTCGATCAGACCTGCACCCTAAAGAGCTACTTTTCCGCGTGCTTTCCAGAGCCAGCTTCAGCATCAACGCCTTCAATAAACTCAGCCTCGTAGCCCGCTCCACCCAGGAAGTTCTCTGGGTCATCAGCGTCGACCATCTTATTCTTAGCAAAGCGGTCAACGATCATGGCGATTGCACCGTCACCGGTGACATTCGCTGCGGTGCCGAAGGAGTCGACCGCGATGTAGGCGGCAATCATCAAAGCGACCATGGAATCATCGAAGCCCATCATGCTTTGCATCAGACCAACTGCCACCATGACTGCGCCACCTGGAACACCCGGTGCGGCAATCATCATTACGCCCAGCAGCAGAATGAATCCTGCTGCCGTCGTCAGGCTAACATTCAGTCCGGCCAGGTAGACGACCGCAAAGCCATACAACGTCAGCTTGATCATCGAGCCCGATAGGTGAATGGTTGCGCACAGAGGAATAACAAAACCGGCAATCGGCTTGGAAATTCCGTTGTTCAGTGCGGCCCTGTGAGTAACTGGAATGGAAGCTGCAGATGAAGAAGTACCCAACGCGGTAAAGTACGCAGGCAACATGATGCGCAACGCTTTAAATGGGTTGCGCTTGGCAATTGCGCCTGCCACAACGTACTGCAAGATCAGGTACGCAATGGTCATGACGACCGACAGGATTAGCACTTTCGCAAAGGCAGAAAGCACATCGAGCAGGTTGCCATTCATACCCAAGCCTAGGAACATACCAAAGATATAGATTGGCAATAGTGGGATGACAAATCCCCAGATTACTTTGATAACAATAGCTTCCAGCTCGCGCGAAGCGTTGTAAATGGTCTCTGCTTTGACTGCAGTCATTGCAACGCCGACACAGAAAGCCAGCAGCAAGGCCGTCATAACTTCAAAAGGTGCAGGCATTTCGACTTCGAAGTAAGGTGTCAACGAGCCTTCATCGATGTCGGATACATCCAATCCGAGCGACTGGTTACCAAGCAATAGTGGATAGAGCAGCTTTGCGGTAATGAGCGCAATGGCGCCGGCAATAATGGTCGAACCATAAGCAATCGCAGTGGTATATCCCAACCACTTTCCGGCACCTTTTCCTAGACCAGCAATCGCTGGCGAGATGAGCGCAAAAATCAAGACCGGAATGAAGAAGTTCAGGAAGTTACTGAACAGCCCATTGAATGTCGCGAAAATGCGCCCAAGCCATTCTGGGGCAAAAAGACTTACAATAATGCCAAGAACAATCGCGATGATGATCTTGAACAACAGTGAGTCTGTCACTTTTGACTTAGACATTGTTTTCAATTCTTTAAACGTGCTGCGGCGGGGATCTACCTACTCACAACTATTCGACAGGGGCTCGCCGCTAACAGGCTGTATTACCTGTCAAGCGACACGGCACTAACTTTAGCCCACGCCGGAACCTTTCCGACAGTTACTGTTTGGGCATTTTCGTCGATCCGGGATTAGAATGGCCATCATGGTCGCTGTTGGTCTTATCATGTTGATTTTCGCCGTGTATTGGCTGGTTTTTGGAGGTTTAGCTACCGCCCGCCGACTACCGGGAAACAAGTATTTTGGTCTGCGTATCCCAGATGTACGCAAGTCGAAAGAAGCCTGGGAAGGCTCGCACGTCGTGGCTGGCCCAGTCTGGATCCTCGCTGGCGTCTCTTTCCTCTTTGGCGCACTCGTTGCATTCCGCGCCTCGGGCTGGATGTGGCTGATCCCCGTCGCCACCGTTCTCATCGCAATTGTTGCAATCTCGGTCGGTTCTAACCTTGGCGCGCGGGCAGCCCACCTGTACACGCTTAAAGATCAGGAGGAGAACGGCGGCTGCAGCTCCGAAGGTGGCTGCAGCTGTGGCTCCGGCGGATGCGGTTCTTCTGCAGAAGCTCCACAAGTTGATATGGATGCACTCCGCAACGCGGTCAAAAATGTAGAAGGCGTCTAATACGCCCCAACACATTCGAAAAATTATCCCGGTACTTTGTATCGGGATTTTTTGATCCCGACCTCGGAATCACAACACTTCGTGTACACACTAATGACAAGGACACACATACAACCTCAAAGCCACAGTGACGTAGACAACATTCGTGTTATAGTTGGAGTGATACCTCGACAGCCGGGGTATCAAATTCACTACAACCACACTTCACCAAGAAGACGCCGAAGTCAGATAGGAGTGGCCCGATGTCTACCGCTGAATCCCAAACTTTTAATGCTGCTGTTGTTGAAAAATTTGGCCAGGAAGTCACAGTCAAAGAGATTGACCTCCCACAACCTGGCCCCAATCAAGCACTGGTTAAAGTGCTTACCTCTGGAATTTGCCATACGGATCTCCACGCGCTTGAGGGCGACTGGCCGGTAAAACCTGAACCACCATTTGTACCTGGACATGAAGGTGTCGGGGAAGTAGTCGAACTTGGCCCTGGGGAGCATGACGTCAAGGTTGGAGACATCGTCGGCAACGCTTGGTTATGGTCCGCTTGTGGCACTTGTGAATTCTGCATTACAGGTCGAGAGACCCATTGTCCCGATGCCGAATATGGAGGCTATACCCAGAATGGCTCCTTTGGCGAGTACATGCTGGTCGACACGCGCTATGCTGCCCGCATCCCAGAGGGAGTCAACTACCTAGAAGCAGCTCCCATCCTATGCGCTGGGGTGACCGTCTATAAAGCCCTCAAGCAGTCCGAGGCACGCCCTGGTCAATTTATGGTCATTTCCGGCATTGGCGGCTTAGGGCATATTGCTGTGCAATACGCCGTAGCGATGGGTCTACGTGTCATCGCAGTAGATATTGCAACCGAAAAGCTAGACCTAGCATCTAGACTCGGTGCTGAACATACCGTCAACGCGGGTGACGAAGATCCTGGCTCCGCTGTGCAGAAATACACCGAGGGCGGATCCCATGGCGTATTGGTTACAGCAGTCCACGAAGCAGCTTTTGGGCAAGCGCTGGACATGGCACGCAGCGGCGGCACAATCGTCTTCAACGGCCTGCCACCTGGAGAATTTCCTGCATCTGTATTCGACATCGTATTCCGAGGATTAACTATCCGCGGATCCCTGGTAGGCACTCGACAAGATATGACGGAGGCGTTGGACTTCTTTGCTCGCGGTTTAATTAAACCTACCGTTACTGAATGCTCACTTGATGATGTCAACGATGTCTTTGAGCGAATGCGTAACGGCCAGATCGACGGTCGGGTAGCGATCCGGTACTAACACTGACTGACAGCCATCCCAATATTGGGCCCAAAGAAGATGCCACGCTGCGTACACCAAGTACGGGCGTGGCATTTCACTGTTGTATGAGCGCATCGAATTCCTCAGCCGGTAGACTTTCACAACAGGAAAAATTGATTTTCACGCGAACAGGGCTGAGGTACTAACCCGCTCGAATAGCGTCACTGTGACGCTATTAAGCACGGACTACCACCGCCTTTCAAACCAAGAAAATTTAGCTATTTCATAACGTTAACTATAGGTTCTAGCCATGATTAAATAACTCATATCAAGACAAAACCGCTCACTATAGGGGAGGACGCGCGAATTCGTTGGCAATCCGATCTTTAGGGTTATATTTAATGGGATTACTCAACCATTAATGCGTTCTATACTCAAATTTGTCCAAGGAGTAACTGTCCTATTCTAAAGAACATCTATGGATGGTCCGAGGAGACGAAGAGTAGAAATTCTCTGCGGAATGCACGCCACGTGTGACTGCGCTCCCGGCGGGAGCTGGATTACTACGTTGTTATTTTACACGAGAAGACTGTAACAACAACAGCCCCAACCTCCACAGCTTAGGGCAGCGGGGTTAGCGAGCAAAAGAGTTAACTGCGTAACAATATAAAGGTTTCTGCCAATCTCCTGTCCAAGTAGCCAATAAGGAAGATATCTACCGCTGAGTAAGGGATGATGGAGACATGAATAAGTCCGTAGCTATTACCGCACTCGCCGTTTCCGCCCTTGCGTTAGCTTCCTGTTCTACGGAAGCGTCTAATGACGACAGCGCGGACAATGGCGCCATGACCCAAACCGCCACCCAGGAGTCTCCGGAAACCACGGAGGAGACCTCAGCCGAAACTTCTGAGACCAGCTCTGAAACAACCACCACAACTGCATTGAGCTCCGGTCGATTCGATGAAGCCGCTCTCAAGAGTGAACTAGAAGGCATGGGGTACCAGTGCGATGACGATGATGACTGCACCAAGACCGAAGGCGCCATCATCTACGACGTCGATATCGATGATGATTCCGTAGACGTTGAAGTCCAGGGCAATGACGATCTTGATCAGCACTTTGAAACCATCCTGACCGATGTTGGAACTGCATTCGGAGAGTATGACTTCGGTGGGGCATCCTGGGATGAAATCCAGACTTGGGGCATCGAGGCCGGGGAAGATGAGGAAAACGTTCTCGGAAATGTTGAGCTAGAGCATGACCGCGGAGAAGACGATGGAATCCCAACCCGCGATCTCAGCGTAGAGCTCATCGAAAGCTAACCCGCGTCGACTAGCCTACAGCGGAAAATACTCCTGGAGACCAGGTAAAATGAAATCATGTCCGCTAACCCTGTCCGTCCCAATTGTGCGCGTCCGCATTCTTGTTCTTTAGACGTCCGTCTGGATGCCATGGCTCGTTCACCGCTTACACGTGAACTCAAGCCCGAAGAACATCTAGATCTGGATTCCTTCGTCACGTCGTGGGCGTGGTCGGAGGGTGATCCGCTCATGATGGCAGGGCAGAAGGTATCGGGTTCTTATCTCGTTGTGGCAGGTCGAGTACGGGTAGTGCGCGATACTATCGATGGCCGTGAGATCACCGTCGACATTGCCTCGCCAGGAGATATCATCGGGCCGCTAGAGACGAATCCTTCGTATGCGGTGGATTCAGCATGGGCAATGGAAACCACCTGTGCGTTGTACCTACCAGCAGACCGTCTCGCAGAAGTCATCGCTAAGCACCCGGCTTTGGCAGTAGCAATTGTGCAAATGCAACACACGCGCTTAGCGCAAGCACGAGATAGAGATGTCAATCAAAGCGCAAAGACCGTTGTGCAGCGCGTAGCTACCGTTCTGCTTAGGCTCGATGCCAAATTGGGGGACTTGCGCCCAGACGGCAACAGCTTGCTGCAAGTACGCCTTCGACGCGACGATATCGCCGGGATGGCTGGGACAACGCTCGAGTCCACCTCGCGGGCCATGTCGCAAATGAAAAAAGATGGACTCATCGACTCTGGACGGGAGTGGGTGTCCATCATCGATGCCCAAGAATTAGAGCGCATTGTCGATGGTGAATAACAAGTTCTACGCTCTTTGATCTGCGTCAAAGAACCTTTCCTTACTTCGTTTTAACATTGTAATTGCAAGCACGAAGGAAAGTGAAAGGAAGCTGAGAAGCCATGACCACCCCAACCGCATTGAAGAAGACCACCCTGCGCTCTGATGAATTCACCTGCCCAAGCTGCATCGCGAAAATCGAGAATAAGCTACGCAGCCTCGATGGTGTCGAGTCTGCAGAGGTGAAGTTCTCCTCGGGCCGCATCCTCGTGGAACACGACCCCGAAAAGGCGAGTGTCCGCGACCTCGTCGACGCCGTGGCGGAAGTCGGATACACGGCTAAGCCATCCGCTATCTAAGCAACCACCGGGCAGTAAGCGGAGAAACCGCAATTACTGACCGCTCATTGCACAGCCTGTTCCTGACCATCATCAGGAACAGGCTTTTTTTATTTGCGGTGCGCATACCAACGAAAAGCAGTATCGCGAACATTGATCTGGATCAAGGAACCCCGACTGCATCCCCCATAACGTTAAAGGTGACAGCACAACACCAATGAGGGAAGGAACTTGAGAACAATGAAAACGTGGAAGACGTGGGGAGTGGTTGGCGTATCAGCGCTGCTGATTGCGCTGTCCTCGTTAAGCCCCGCAGAAACACTCATCGCAGATGCTCTGATGATTGCTGCTGCAGTTGTAGCAGGTTGGAATATCGCTATCTCCGCGATCCAGGCACTACGGATTAAGATGGTCTCGATCGATCTCTTGGTTGTCGTCGCCGCCATCGGCGCACTGTTTATCAACAACTATTGGGAATCCGCAGCCGTCACATTCCTCTTCGCCTTGGGTAAGGCTTTGGAAAAGGCCACGATGAATCGCACCCGCAAGGCCTTGAGCGACTTGGTAGATTCCGCGCCGGAGACGGCAACGAAACTGCACGACGATGGCTCTACCGAAACTGTGGAAGTATGGGAGTTAATGCCCGGGGAGAAAGTCCTGGTTCGCAATGGCGAACAAATCCCCGTGGATGGCCGGGTGATATCCGGATTCGGGGGAGTGGACGAAGCCAGCATTACTGGTGAGTCCGTTCCCGCGGAAAAATCTGAAGGTGCTGAAGTTTTCGCGGGAACCTGGCTACGCAGTGGCGTACTCCGCGTCGAGGCAACAGCGGTGGGATCAGAATCCACCTTGGCGAAAATCATCCACCGCGTCGAAGACGCGCAGGACGATAAGGCAAAGACGCAGACATTTTTAGAGCGCTTTTCCAAGTGGTACACCCCGGGTGTCATGATCGCGGCGTTAGCGGTCGGCCTCATCACCCAAAACGTAGAACTGGCACTGACCTTGCTGGTTATCGCATGTCCAGGCGCTCTGGTTATCTCCATTCCAGTCTCCATCGTCGCCGGCATTGGTCGCTCGGCGAAAGATGGCGTACTCATCAAGGGTGGGGAATACCTGGAGGCCTCCGCGAAGGTGGACGCCGTTGTCGTCGATAAGACTGGCACCTTAACCAATGGACAACCAGAACTTACTGACGTCAAAGTACTCGACCCTGCTTATACCGCCAACGAGGTTCTGCAGCTTGCTGCGCGCGCGGAAACCGCCTCCGAGCACCCGCTTGCCGATGCCATCATCCGCGGAGCCAAGACCCGCGGTCTAGAGGTGGAACTCGTAGAAAGCGCACAACCAGTGATGGGTAAGGGGATTAGGGCTGAAGTTGATGGACACGCAGTCGCAGTTGGCTCCGCAGAGCTTCTCGATAAAACCCCTAACGAGGATCGCGTCCTGGAGTTAAATGCTCAGGGCAAGACCGCCATGTACGTCGGCGTCGATGGCCGTGCCATTGGCTTGGTCGCAGTTGCCGATACCATCCGCAGTGATGCACCTGCCGCCGTGAAGTCCTTACATGACAATGGCATCAAGGTTGTCATGGCAACTGGTGACGCCCAGCGCGTTGCCGAAAACGTTGCCCGCGAATTAGGTGTGGATGAAGTCCACGCCGAGATGATGCCGGAAGACAAGCTGGACTTGGTCAAGGAACTACAAAGCCGCGGCCACGTCGTGGCCATGGTCGGTGATGGCGTCAATGACACGCCAGCCCTGGCCCAAGCAGACATCGGTGTCGCCATGGGCGCGGCAGGCTCACCCGCCGCTATTGAAACCGCGGATATCGCGCTGATGGCAGATAAGCTACCACGCTTGCCCTATGCGCTACACCTCGCTCAACGCACCGTCCGAACCATGACGCTCAACATCGTCATCGCACTGGCAACCGTCGCAGTTCTGCTAGCAGGCGTGCTCCTGGGTGGCGTGACCATGTCCATTGGCATGTTGGTCCACGAGGCTAGTGTCCTCCTCGTCATTGGCATCGCGATGCTGCTTCTGCGCCCAGTGCTGAAGCCAGAAGTGACGAGCGAGAATCCAGTTCCACGTGAAACACAAGAAGTCGCAGCAGCCTAGACATCACCGCAAGTTCTGTGAGCGATAAACAGACTGGACAAGGGGCAAATGTCTTGCCCCTTGTCCTTAATTCTCGCCCCAAGCGAGTGCACTGCGTAAGCTAACACTCATGCTTGAGCGCTTGAAAAAGGTCGACCCACTTATTGTTTTGATTATCTCGGCGGTCATCATCGCCATTATCTTCCCGGCCCGAGGGCAGTTCGCCGAAGTATTTTCAACACTGGTCAGTATCGCGATCGCGGTGTTGTTCTTTCTGTATGGCGCACGATTATCCACGCAAGAAGCGCTCAATGGCCTAAAGCACTGGAAGCTGCATCTGACCATCTTGATGTTTACTTTCGTGCTCTTTCCCATCGTCGGGCTAGCCCTGCGGCCACTGACGTTATTTATTACCGATGAGATGTACCTCGGTATTTTATTCCTCACCCTGGTTCCCTCAACCGTGCAGTCTTCGGTCGCATTTACCTCCATCGGTCGCGGCAATGTGGCCGGAGCAATCGTGGCCGCATCTGCATCTAACCTCGTCGGTGTTATCGCCACCCCAGTCCTAGTGATGCTCTTGATGAATTCCACTGGCGGAATCCACATCGATGCCTCGGTCTTCGGCGAGATTGCGCTTCAACTTCTCGCACCGTTTATCTTGGGCCAGCTCTTGCGCCCGTGGGTGAAGAATTTCGCAGCGAATAAAGCCACCAAAGTAGTCGACCGCGGCTCCATTGCCATGGTCGTCTACTCAGCCTTTTCCTCGGGCGTGGTCTCCGGAGTGTGGGGGCAAATCTCTGTCGGAGAAGTTATCTTCCTCGTTGTCTTCTCCGCCGTGCTGGTCTGCTTCATGCTCTTTCTTACCCGCGTAATCAGCAAGCGCTTAGGCTTTAATCGGGGCGACACCATCGCGGCGGAGTTTTGTGGTTCCAAGAAGTCTCTAGCAACAGGCTTGCCCATGGCATCGGTCATGTTTGGCTCGGGCGCCACACTAGGTCTGCTGATTTTGCCACTGATGATTTACCACCAAATTCAGTTGATGATCTGCTCATGGCTCGCCGCGCACTATGGCAAGGAAGAAACCGAGCCAGCGGCTTAGATAGACTGTCAGACCATGGACACCATTCACTATGTACGCACCACCTTGTCGGTTCCCGGCGCAGGCATGGCCATCCACATCGCCGAGCTCAAGGAGCTCAATAGCCAAGTGTGCGAGATGTTGCGCTTGATTGCTTTAGACCCCAATAATTCCATCGTGGGCGCAGCAGCTGGCGATGCACGTGAAGGCAACATTGATATGCCCACCAAGCAGGTTCCACACCCGGAAACCTATGACCAATTCCCGGATATTGAAGCGACCTACATCGATTCGCAGGAATTCGAAGGTTTGTGGTCGGAAGCCCAGGCGCTTTTCCCAAGCCTGTAAGCACGACACGAAAGCGTCGCCCTCAAAGCAACAGAATGCCTCTGCAAGGTTTCACGTGAAACTTTGCAGAGGCATTATTTAGAAGACCAGGTTGACCAACAACATATAGGTAATAGTTCCGCCTAAGATGGATAAACCAACATCGCGGCGCCACTTGTGCAACAGATAAGTAGCAGCCACTGCGATGGCCACCGCCACGAAACCACCGGGGGACTCACGCTGCCCGTACCAGGTGTAAACCACCAGTACCGTCATTACTCCCACGGGCATGGTGGCACCCAAGACGGCCATAAACTCACTGTTTTTGAGATAGCGCAGCAAGCTAAAGGGAAGAGCGCGCAGGGCGACAGTCACGATAAACAGAGGGATGATGACCGCGAGGATCATCCCTAAATCAACACCATTAGGCATCTTTCGCCCCCCTTCGCCATTCCATTTTTTCATCGATCTGTGGCGAGTAGAAGCGCAGCAGCAGTACCGCGAGGTAGGCCGTCAGTGCCACCATCAGGATCTGGTTAGGAAAGATCACCGCTGCGATAATGCCAAAGACTCCTGCGGTAAGCGGGAGGGAGTAATCCTGGTTATTCTTAAACGAATCCATCATTAACACGACGAATAGAGCAACCAGAGCAAACTCCAGTCCTTCTAAGTTGGGTGGAATGATTTGGCCGGCGAGTGCGCCGATAATCCCGCCACCGACCCACGCGAGTTGGCACAGAATTTGAATACTTAAGATGCGCGGTCCTGTAAGTTGCAGATCCCTCGGCATGGCCGAGACGATTGCATAGGACTCATCGGTAAGCGCGTAAGTGGAGTAAACCTTCCCCGGACCTGAATTAATACGATGACGGGGAAAGGTCAGCCCATAGAACATGTGCCGGAAATTCACCATGAAGCCGGTAATGATAGATGCGGCAACGCTGGTGTTGTTTAAGACCATGGGAATGGCCAAAAATTCCATCGATCCGGCATACACCACGATGGAAAAAATTGGGGTCCACCACCAGTCAAAACCGGTTTGGACCATCAACAGGCCAAAAGCTAGGCCCAGCGGAACTAGGCCGATGCCCACCGCCCAGGAATCCTTGATTCCCTTCTTTATCTCCTCAACGTGCATGCAGATACCTTATCAGCGCAAAACTAATTCAGCGCACCGGAATTCACCGCAGAATTCACCTCGGGATTCCGTGCGCTGACGTGCCGTTTTCCAGCAGAAAAGGGCGGGCGTTGAGGGCTAGTTGACCTCGAGATCTTCCGGGAAGGTGGCATAGAGCGGAAGCGGCATGTCTTGGCGGCGCAGGACATCGCCCCACAGGTCCGCCGGACCCGGCGTAACTACGTCTTGTGGCAGGGCAGGGGTGACAAACCAGTCGCCGCGCTCAATCTCATCGTTAAGCTGTCCCGGACCCCATTCCGCGTAGCCTGCAAAAAGGCGCACACCGTCGACGTAGTTGGCGAGCTCTTCCGGATCAGTGCGCATATCCACGTGCGCAAGGCGAGGCGCAAGGCGGTTGAGATGCGGTTGAGCATCTATATTCACGCCCGTCTTGGTCATGGCCAATCCGACTACGGATTGCTGGTTGAGTGGACCACCGATATAAAGAGCTTGTGGCTTGGCGATGACCGGCAGCCAGTCCGGAAGCACGTTAAATACCGCGACCTCGCTGCGGGAAGTCAGGTCCACGCCGAAACTCATAGAATCGGTGTGCTCAACGACGAGCAAAACGGTGCGGTTAAAGTGCGGGGACATCGTGCCGGGCGCAGAGACCAGCAGTTGGCCAGGGCCCGGCTCATTGCGCTCTAAGGCGTTGAATAATCTATCGGCGTACATCATTTCTTAGACTCCCACCATTTCAGCAACTCCGCAATAGCTTCGTCCCGCGACAGCGGGCCGACCTCGAGTCGCAAATCTTTCATAAACGCCCAGGCTTGACCAACTTCGGGGCCAGGCTTGAGATCGAGGATTTCCATGATCTCATTGCCGTCCAAATCTGGACGGACTGCAGCGATGCCTTCTTTTTCTTGAATCTCGGCAATGCGCTCTACTAAATGATCATAGGTGCGTTGCAGGCGCCGCGCCTTACGTTCGTTGCGCGTGGTGCAGTCCGCGCGCACTAGCTTGTGGAGCCGCGGGAGCAATTCACCGGCATCGTTGACGTAGCGACGTACCGCAGAATCCGTCCACTGACCTTCACCAAAGCCATGGAAACGCATGTGCAAGCGCACTAGCTCGGAGATCTCCGAAATAGTAGCTTTTGGGTACTTCAGCTGACGCAGGCGCCGGCGAGCTAATTTGGCACCGACGATCTCATGCTGGTGGAAGCTAACCTTGCCGTCAGTAACATCCCGGGTATCAGGCTTGCCGATATCATGCAGCAGCGCGGCCCACCGCAATACCAGATCGGGGCCGTCTTCTTCTTGTTCCATCGCTTGGCGAAGAACCGTGAGCGAGTGCGCATAAACATCCTTATGCTGCGCATGCTCATCCGGCTCCATGGCCATCGCAGGGATTTCGGGGAAAATGATCTGGGCCAGGCCTGTCTCCACCAGCAGGTCAATGCCATCCCACGGAGCTGCACCGAGGATCATCTTGTCCATCTCTACCTGGATGCGCTCAACAGTGATGCGACGGATTTCCTCAGTCATATCGGTCATGGCTTTACGCACGCGGTCGCTCACACTAAATTGCAGCTGGGAGACAAAGCGTGCGGCGCGCAGCATGCGCAGCGGATCATCGCGGAAAGAAAGCTCTGGGGCGTCCGGGGTGTCCATGATCCCGGCCCGTAAATCTTTTAAGCCTTCCATCGGATCGAAAAATTCACGGGTGCCTTCAGCACGCAGTTCGATGGCCATCGCGTTGACTTTGAAGTCGCGGCGAATCAAATCATCGTCAAGCGTATTGCCAAACGTGACCTCCGGGTTACGGCTATCCCCGTCATAAAGATCAGCGCGGAAGGTAGTAATTTCAATCTGCTGGCCCTTATACACCGCAGAGACCGTGCCGAATTCAATGCCGGTATCCCACGTAGTTTCAGCCCAGCCGTCCAAGATCTCATGAACTACCTCGGGCCGAGCATCAGTGGTGAAATCCAGGTCATTGCCCAAACGTCCCAAGAGGGCATCACGAACGGAGCCGCCTACTAAGTAAAGGGAGTGTCCACGGTGCGAAAATTCAGATATTAATCCGGATAAAAGATCACTTAAGCCTGCAACGGTCGAGTCTGCACGGGCGAGAAGCCCCATTAGCTGAGTGTCCTGTAAATCCACGCCTTGGAGTCTACTACGATAAGCAGGGATGACTAACCACGCTAACCGGAAGCGGCGCAAACGCCGCCCAGCGCAACGGCCGCAACGCCAGACGCGCTCGACAAATAAAATGGTAACCCGCGATGAAACCTCAGCGGGTGGCTTGGTTGTGTCCGGATTAGCTGAAGCAGTGGGCGAAGACGGGGAAGTGGATCTGACCCGTATCTATGTGGCCCTCATCGGCAGGCTTGATCGCCGTGGCCGCCTGCTGTGGTCCATGCCGAAGGGCCACGTTGAAAACGGTGAGCCCAAGGATCTGACCGCGCAGCGTGAGGTGTGGGAAGAGACCGGCATTCACGGTGAGGTGTTCTCCGAACTGGGCGTTATTGATTACTGGTTTGTTTCTGATGGCGTACGTATTCACAAGACTGTCCATCATTTCTTGCTGCGCTTTGTTGACGGCATTTTGAATGATGAAGATCCAGAGGTTACGGAAGTGTCTTGGATTCCAGTGGCCACGCTGATTGAACATTTGGCCTATGCAGATGAGCGCAAGCTAGCACGTATTGCTCATGATCAGCTTCCCGATCTCGCACGAAAGGAAGCCGCGGCAGGAAAGGCAACCCCGCGGTGACATTCAAGCAGTCCGCGTGGCGGCCCCGGATGATGCGCACGGCAAGTATTACTGCCGCCGCAGCGCTCACGGTGCCGCTAGCTTTTGGTGCGCAAGCAGTGTTGACTCCGGCAGCACAAGCCCAGGAGGCAGCGGCGCAAGAAGCATCTGCTCAAGAGGCCGAGGAAGCACAGCATCCTGGTTGGGAGGCCAATTCCAGCCGTCGTACCGATCGGGTGGGCTTTGAGCTAACTGGTAATCCAGGCAGTGTGAGCGTGAATGATCGCTTCAATGTTGGCCTAAAAATTACCAACAGCACGGAAGACGCGATCGAGAATGTGCAGGTCACTGCACGCCGCGGCGTAGAGGTCACGGATGCAGAGCAAGCGCAGCAGCAGCTCGCGCACGGCGACTTCCCGTTTTATGGCGCAACCTTGTTCCCGGATTCTTTGGCACCGGGGGAGGAGACCACTGGGGATATTGATATCGCCACGAGTTTGGATGATTCGGCGACGTTGGCGATTGATAAGCCGGGATTTTATCCCATCATGTTGTCATTGACGGGCACGGTGAATGGGGAACCGGTTGCTCTTGCCGATGATCGCTTTTTGCTCACCGTAACCGAGGCCAATGGCCAGATGCCGGAAGACAGTGGGGCGGCTACGGCCTCGACGTTGGTTTATCCGATCACCGCGCAAACAAATATTGCCCCGGGTGAGGTTGGCGATAGCCCGCTGGTGCTCAGCGATGAGTCGTTGGCAGAGCAGCTTGCCGATGGTGGCCGGTTGGACCGCCTCTTAGACGTGTACGAAGGCCATAATCTGGGCGATGGCGCGTGCGTGGCGCTGGATCCGGCGTTGTTGGACACTGTGGAGCGCATGAGCGCGGGCTACAACGTGGCGGCGGAGCATCCGCCGATTGTGAAGGAACGTAAGCGTCTGCGTGATTCCTGGTTCCGCGGCAATGATTATGACTCGGGCGTGCCTGGCACAGGTGCTGAGGACGCAGAGCGGTGGGTAGAGCGGGTTTCTGATCTGGATTGCATCATCGCTATGCCGTGGGCAAACAGTGATCCGAATGCGGTCTCGCGCGTGAGCAATAATTGGCTCGAGGTAGAGGCCATTGAGCGTGGTGCGGAAACCATCCGCAGCATTACGGGCAAAGAGGTCGCCTCTGACATTGTGGTGCCGGCTTCGGGTTACTCCGATCAGGCATCCGAGTCGGAGATGCCTTTACTTTTGGCGGATAACACCGGTTGGGAAGGCAATGCCGCGACTTTCGATGCCAACCAAGCGGCGCTGCTAGCCCAAACCGGTAGAAAGCCACAGACCACGGCCTATACCGATCCGTGGTTGCGTTATGACTTCAACACCGATTCCATACATGCCCGCGATCTCACCGCCGCCGCTGCAGTCTTCCTGTCCAACGGCGCGGGTGACAGCAAACAAGATGATGCTGACAGCGACACCGGAAGCACGGGCAGCAACCGCGCTGAAGCCAGCCCGACCGTGATTAAGCTGCCGAACTATCTGGAGCCGTCGACAGCTGAGGCAGTGCTGGATGCGGTGGATAAGCTTCCGCAGCTGCGCCCGATTACAGACGTCGAATTGGAAACCACCGATCAGGAGCCAGGCTTGCCGCTGGATAATAGGGGCGAGCAAATGTTGTCTGATCCGACGGCGTTTACAGACCCAGAGGTCCAGCGCATCGCGCAGCAGGCCCGCTACACGGATGAGCTAACGTTGATGATGGAAAACAGTGAAGACATCGCCATGACGCGTTATGGCTTCACACTTCCGCTGCGCCGGGATCTTTTGGCGGCGTTGTCGATGACCGACCGGGTGTCGTTGCATAGCCACGATGAGGCAACAGAGACCGCTAATCATCGCCTGCAAGAAGATAACGTGGTGCTACGCACTTTACGTGATGCAGTGACCTTGATCCCACCGGGCAATGTGTACACGCGCACCTCAGATGCATCACCGTTGCTGGTAGTGGCGGAAAACTCGCTACCATTGCCGGTGCGCGCCAAGCTGGAATATGACAGCATCGATGCAGTTCGGCTCAACACATCTGATGACATTGTCATTCCAGCGGAGGGTTCGATTACGGTGTCACTGACTGCTTCCATGCCGGAGAGGCAGGAGCGAACAAATATTTCTATGTGGCTTGCCACCGAAGACGGCGCAACGATATCTGAGCCTGTCAACATTGCTGTGCAGACGCGAGGCGGTATCGTGAACATCTATGGCGCAGCCATCGCTGCTGCATTGGTCTTTGTCTTCGCTTTGGTAGTGAAGACTAGTCGGAAGAAGAAACGTGGACGACAAACCTAAATCTCTGAGCTCGACGGAGAAGCAGGATCAACCTGTTTCTCCGTCGAATCCTGTCAGCCCTTCTCTCAATGAGGAGCAGGCAGCCGCCACTGCGGCAGCGGCTGCTGATTTGCCAGCCCTCAACGGCCAGCTCGACAGCCGGCCTATCCCCCGGCCCGAGGTTGTACCTGAACCCGGCCTTGAGGATGCTTCTCAGGCGGAGCAGGAAGCATCGGAAAGCGAGGCTTCCAACGGCGCCGAATCTGGTGCTGGCTCTGTTGGCTTACGCCAGCGCATTGTGAAACCTTCTCCGCCGGCACCCGTGCCGGCGCTGAAGAAGCCTGTGCCGGTGCCACCGGCGGTGGAAGACAAGTCCACGTTAAAGTCAGCCCAGGCGGAGAACGCCAGCGACCGCGACGTTGTGCGCGCAACGGGCTCCATGGCTGTAGCGACGTTGCTCTCGCGCATCACGGGCTTTATCCGCAACGTGCTGATCGGCTCCTCTTTGGGTGCGGCCATAGCGTCAGCGTTTACTACCGCCAACCAGTTGCCGAACCTGATTACGGAAATCGTGCTGGGCGCCGTGCTGACCTCACTGGTGGTACCGGTGCTGGTGCGCGCTGAAAAGGAAGACGCTGACCACGGCGAAGCCTTCGTACGAAGACTGTTCACCCTGGCAGTGACCCTACTGGGCGGTATTACGTTACTATCTATTATCTTCGCGCCGCAGCTGACAGAAATGATGCTGCCCGAAACCGGCCAAGTCAACACCACTCAGGCCACCAGTTTTGCCTATCTGCTGCTGCCACAAATCTTCTTCTACGGCCTGTTCGCGCTGTTCCAAGCGGTGCTCAATACCAAGCACATCTTTGGCCCCGCCGCCTGGGCGCCGGTGATCAACAACTTCATTTCCATCGCGGTTTTGCTTGCCTACCAGTTTGTTCCCGGCCAGCTTCATCCGGCGGAACCTTCACCAGTTGTAGACCCGCATGTGCTGTTGCTCGGCGTGGGCACCACCCTCGGTGTAATTGTGCAGTGTGCAATCTTGCTGCCGTTTATCAAAAAGGCCGGCATCAACCTCAAGCCGCTGTGGGGCGTGGATGCACGTTTGAAGCAGTTCGGCAGCATGGCCGTAGCCATTGTCGCTTACGTGGCAATCTCGCAGTTCGGCTACGTTGTCACCTCACGTATTGGTGCTTTGGCTGATGAAGCCGCACCGTTTACGTACCAGCAGGCATGGCTGTTACTGCAGGTGCCTTATGGCATCATCGGCGTCACCTTGCTCACGGCGATTATGCCGCGCCTGTCGCGCAATGCCGCAGACGGTGACGTCAAAGCTGTGGTGCGTGACCTGACGTTGGGCACCAAGCTGACGTTTATTGCGCTGATTCCAATCGTCATTTTCATGACCGCTTTCGGTGTTCCTATCGCGCGCGGTCTGTTCCAGTACAACGAGTTCTCCGCTGAGAATGCTGAACTGCTCGGCCTTACGCTGTCCTTCTCCGCGTTCACCCTGATCCCCTATGCCTTGGTACTGCTGCACTTGCGCGTGTTCTACGCGCGTGAAGAGGCCTGGATTCCTACCTACATCATTGCCGGCACCATCTTCACCAAGGTTGTGCTGACCATGCTGTCGCCGCTCGTAGCAGGCTCGCCGGAACGTGTGGTTATTCTGCTCGCTGCTTCCAATGGTTTCGGCTTTATCGCTGGTGCCGTTATTGGTGCTTTCTTGCTGCGCCGCAAGCTGGGCAACCTGGGTGGCAAAGAAGTCATGGCCACCACCTACTGGGCCGTGGGCGCGTCTGTGGTTGGTTTAATCCCGGCTACATTGTTGATGTGGGTCATGAACATGCTGCTGCCAGATCCAGCGCCAACCGTGGCTTATCTAGTGATGATCGCTGTCATTGGCGTCGTGTTCGTAGCCGTCACCGGCATAGTTCTTGGCCGTTCTAACCTGCCTGAGGTGGTCAACCTGGGCCGTGCGCTGCAGCGCATTCCTGGTGTCAGCCGCGTCATCCGCGTGCGCACCGAAGACGGCATCAACGTCGAAGCGCCAGAGGTTGCAGAAATCCAGCCAATCTACGGCCTGGACGCGTTTAACTCTTCACCGGTGCCACCACCGATGTCCGCGGGTATCGTCCGTGGCCCACGCTTGGTTCCAGGCGCACCAGTTTCTGATGGTCGTTTCCGTCTACTGAGTGACTGCGGTTCCGTGCCGGGCGCGCGCTTCTGGCAGGCCCGTGAGCAAGACACAGGCCGTACAGTGGCATTGACGTTCGTGGACACTACTTCCCAGGCACCACTAGCGCCAGCACCACCAGCTGAGGCCGCGCGTCGTTCGGCGCTGGTCTCCCGCAATACCCGCAAGCTCGCTGAGCTCAACTTGGACACCATGCCAACGCGCGTGGAAATCCTGGGCTACCGTTCCGGTTGCTTAGTTGTAGCTGACTGGGTGGAGGGCTCAGACCTTGCAACCGTGGCCGAATCTGGCAGCTTGGATCCACATGCTGTGGCGCGCGCACTAGCTCCGCTGATGGAAGATTCCACCACCGCGCACACCCAGGGCTTGGCCGTGGGTATTGATAACCGTTCACGCATCCGCATTTCCACCGATGGTGTCGCTGTACTGGCTTTCCCGGCGGTGCTCAATGAGGCCACGGAAGAGACCGACCGTAAGTCACTGTCTTCAGCACTTCGCTTGCTTGTCGATGCCACCTTGCCAACCCCACAAGTCCTTGAAGAACTTGCGGCTAAGGATTCTGACAAGTCCCTCGAAGATATCGCCGCTGGCCTTCGTGCTTACGCACCACTGGAGACCGATGAGGAAGAGGAGCAGGAGCCAATTGAGGCACTGCCAGTCACTGAAGAACCCCTGGCACGTGAGGACATCCCTGAGGAAACCGCGGGCTTCGGCGCCCGGAACTATTCCAGTTCTTCTGCCATCATCATTGGTATCTCTGTCATCTTCTTCGTGGTTCTCATGGCCGCGTTGACCACTTGGGTAACTTCTTTGATTGGTCAGGATTCGACGGCGAATCCAGTGACAACAGGTTCTCAGGAAAGTACCACCGCTGAGGCTCCGACGCTTGCGACTGCACCACCGGTGATGTTGCCAATGAAGGCTGCGATTGAGGTTCCTTCCGGCAAGATTGTGCCGGAGGCTGTCGACGAAGACCGTGACACCGAATGGACCGCCGATGAGACCAGCGTGGGCATTGTTGTCACTTCTGAGAACTCCGCGCAGCTGCACGATGTTCTTATCTCTCACCAGGGCTCCAACGGCGCTGAAGTTGTTATCTACGGCGCTAACGCCGCCGACTTCGTGCCCGCCCAGTTCAACGCTGAGGAGCTCACCCAATTGGGTAAAGGCACCTTGTCCCGTGGCCGCACCGCCATCGATCTGGACGAAGACCCAACCTCTTTTGACTCCGTCATCATCTGGGTCAAAGAACTTCCAAAAAGCGATAAAGTCGACCTGACCGAAGTCCAACTCACCGGTGTCATCACCGGCACCGCCTCCACCGACAACCCTGAAGAGGCCGTCAGCGAAGAAGAATAGATCCAAAGGTCGCTGAAGAAACCAAAAGCGACAAAGGCCGGCTCCAAGCACACGAGAAAAACTCGAGCTTGGAGCCGGCCTTTATGTTTGCTGTGAGAATCTGTCCCGCACTGAAACTTGAGGTCTGCGCCACTAGGCTAGGTGGCACGGCTTCCCGCACCCGGGCACAAGCCGTGTGAAGATCGCTTGAGCCGCCATGCTGCCGTGCAGCGCATCAACGCGAGCGAAATTCACTAAGTAAACGACAGATTCCGACTGGTGCCATTGCAGTTTTCGGTCAAAATATAATATTGATAGCCGTTCTACCTGCAATTTCAAAGTATTTTTAGTTAAAGGTTGACGTAACAGGCAACTGGTGCCATAATCATTGTTGTTGCGTCAACAAAGGTTGATGCCGAAGCTAAACTTGAGAACATCTCAAACAACTACTTAGGAGTACCCAATGTCTAACTTCACTGGTTCTTACACCCTGGACCCAACCCACACCGTCATCGGTTTCGTAGCTCGCCACGCAATGGTTACCAAGGTTCGCGGCAAGTTCAACGAGTGGGACGCAAAGATTGAGATTGCTGAGACTCCAGCAGAATCCAACGTCGAGGTTGTAGTTAAGACCGCTTCCGTTGACACCGGCAACGCTGACCGTGACGGCCACGTTCGCGCTGATGACTTCTTCAACTCTGAAGCATTCCCAGACATGGTCTTCAAGGCAACCGACTTCAACATCGACGAGAACGGCAACGGCACCCTGACCGGCGACCTGACCATCCGCGAGACCACCAAGTCTGTCACCCTGGACGTTGAGACCGAGGGCATCGCTGAGGACCCATTCGGAAACACCCGCGTTGGCTTCGAGGCTTCCACCAAGATCGACCGCACCGAGTTCGGCCTGAACTTCAACGCTCCACTGAACACCGGCGGCGTTCTGGTTTCCGAGAAGGTCACGATCGAGATCGAGGGTTCTGCAATCAAGAACGCTTAAGTTCTCCTCGCGGTGAATCTCTCACCGCAATAACTTCATAAAATTGAGGGCCTGATTCCGAATCATTTCGGTTTCAGGCCCTCGCTTTGTTTCCCCGAGACTATGCAGACCAGGCCTGCCAGAGCTTTTCGTAGGTGCCGCCGAGTGCGCGGAGTTCTTCGTGGGTTCCAGATTCTTTGATAGCTCCAGCCTCCATAACGATGATGCGGTCGGCGCGGGCTGCTTGATCGAGACGATGCGCGACAATCAGGGAAGCGCGGTCTTCGACCACTGCATTCGCGGCGCGTTCGAGACGTTGCGCGTGATCAGAGCCGGCTTCAGCCGTGGCCTCATCCAACACCACCAAGTCAGGGTCCGCGAGTTCCACACGCGCGAGCGACAACATCTGGCTTTCCACAGCTGGCAGACGGAACTCACCATCACCGATCATCGTATTGATTCCTTGGGGGAGGCGCTCAATCCAGGAATCACCGACCGTGTCCAATGCTGCGAAAATCTCATCATCACCAGCCTCCGGCTTGGCCATGCGCACATTGTCTAAGACAGTGCCGCGGAAGCAGTGCATCTCCTGGCTGACCATGGCGATAGAACCGCGTAGTTGCTGCGGATCAACATCATCAATCGCGGTTTCAGAAAGATGCACCCGCCCAGCAGTCGGGCGTAAGAGCCCTGCTGCGATCAACGCAAGCGTGCTTTTTCCGGCGCCAGTCGCGCCAACCAAGGCGATGTGCTCACCGGGTTTGATAGCCAGTGAGACATCATGAATGACGGGGTTCTGATCGAAGGTGTGGTGGACACTGTCCAGCACCAACGTCGGGTTCTGCGGGGCAGGGGATTCACCACGGACCTGCTCGCCTGCGGTGTCAATGACACCAACCATGCGGATAAGAGATGCACCTGCTGATTGAATATCAGCGAACATGCCCACCAAGACACCGATGGGACCAAACAGGCGGTGGAAGATAAGCGCGGCGGTGGATACCGCACCGACGGTGACCAGGTCTTCATTGACCAGGTAAAAACCCGTGGCCATGATGGCAATGAGCGTGATGCACTCCGCGCGGTTATTGCGCGAGAACGCCCAAGTCAAGAACTTGAATACCGAGATTGAAATATCGCGGGCTTGGGCAGAAGCGTCATCAACGCGCTTGAGCTCCAGCTGTTCCGCGCGGTAAACGCGAAGAGTCTGCGCACCTTCAACGGCACCGATCAACCGCTGCGTGCGAACGCCAAAAGCTTCGCGTTCTTTGGTGTACATCGGCCCAGAGCGCGGCAAGTAAACCCGCAGGGTAGTCCAATACAAAGGAATGGCAATCAGGCCAACCAGCCCCAGGCGCCAATCCACCGCGGTCATACCGATAGCGGAGACGATGACGGTAAAACCTGCCTGCACCACCAATGGCATCACGGTGCTTGCCGCGGTCGATACCTCACGGGAGTCATCTGCGACGCGGGAGACTAAGTCACCACGCCCAGCGCGTTCCACGGTGTGCGCGTCCAAGCTCAACGCTGCATCCAGCACGGATTCACGCAAGGAAGCGATCGCAGGTTCCAGCACGCGTGCCAGGAGCACCGCACCCCACCAGGTGCCGGCACTCGCAACCACGCCACCGGTGACAATAAGTACTGCATAGATGACAACCTGCCCAAAGTCCGGACTGACCAGCAGCTTGTCCACCACAATGCCAACAGCCCACGGGCCAATCAGACCTGCGACCGCAGTGAGCAGGCCCAGGATAAGCACGCCGACAAGCTTTAAGCGATGGGGTTTGAGCTCCGCGAGAGCTACTGAAAACGCGCGCTTGGGGCGTGCGGAGGGCAATACGATACTCATTCAATCACCCGATCTGCGATGTGGCGGAAAGCTGGGGAGGTGCTGAGCACCATGGTGGTTTTACCCGCGCGGTACTTGCGGATTCCCTGCGCGATGTTGACTTCAGTCACCGAATCCACCGCGCTGGTCGGATCAACGAGAACCAGAACATCAGGATCAGCGTGCAGGGCACGTGCTAGTGCAATGCGTTGGCGTTGTCCACCGGAAAGGTTGCTGCCGGAATCCCGCACTTGGGCGTCCAAGCCGTCGGGTAGTGCGGCCACAATATCGGTGGCACCAGAGGCGGCCAGGACGGAATCATCAACTACTGCTGCCGGATCATGGTTCATGGCGATATTGGAACGGATGGTTCCTTCAAACACGTCCGCGGCATGCGGCACGATAAGCGCGCCCTCATGCTGCTCCGGCAGAGTGAGACAGTCAGGATTGGCCACGATGAAGGTGGACCCAGAAACATCAAGATTCTCAGGATTAGTCTCTTTGTCTTCTTCAACGCTTAGGAACTCAGCAACGCGGTTCGCGGCACCATGGGCGACAGCAGCGGCATTGATGGAGTTACTCAACAGGCGAATCGGCTCAGACAGATAGACACCAATACCAATAATCGCGATCAGCTGCCCTGGTTCCAGCTGCCCGGAGGAAACGCGCCACGCGGCCATCAGCAACACCGCGGCGAGGTTGATTGCCACGGCTAGTTCACCAATTCCGGCGACCTTGCCGGTGGCGGCAGCAGTATTAATAGCTGCCTTGGCGGATTCTTGTGATGCCTGGCGATAAGCCGAGCTTGCCCAGCGCTCACCGCCGATTGCCTTGATAACCCGCAGACCCAGCATGGTGTCACCAACCTGCGCACCAGCAGTAGCCAGGGTTGCTTGTTGGGTAGAACTGCGTTGGGAAATGCCGCGGCTAGATACCGCCACAATGCCGGAGATGATCGGTGCGATGATGAGCACGATTAGACCCACCAGCCAGTCACTGAACAGCAAGAAGATCGCGGCACCGGCAAAACCCGCGAGGGCCGAAACACCAGTGCCAAGCTGTCCGAAGATCCGAGTGATGGAATCTGCATCCGCTGTGGAACGCGACATGACCTCACCCGGAACCAGATCCTTGGTGGACATCTTGGTCAGCGCATGTGATGCCACTTCCACGCGCAGCGCGTGGGATTCATGATTAACCGCGCGGTTAAGCGCACGCGAGCCAATGCGGTAGGAACCGCTTAGCACAAAGAACAGCGCACCAAAGCTGACGAGGGAGATAACCAACAGCCGCAAATCCCGTGGCAGCACCGCATGGTCAATGATCAAACCAATAGCAATGGGAACTAGTGCTTCACTGAGCTGCCATAGCCCTAAGAACAAAGCGCCGAGTACAGCGCGTTTCCACTGTCTTTTTACGGTGCGCCGCAATATAAATGAGCCACCTGGCTCCGCTGCCTTCATAGCAACCTTTCCCCGGTTAAACTCTGAACTTCTGAATCTACCCCTTATCCATCTTTAGTACGAGACCCCCTCGCACAAAAACGCACCACCCAGATAATCCTTCATGGGAATCTAAGGTGGTGCGTTGGAGAGGGACATCGGCAAGCAATGCCTCTGCATGCTTGTTGGGCCATGCTTTCGCACGCTCTTGGGTAATACCCCTTGGCGTTGTGGCTTACGTGCCGAAGTTTAGGAAGGGTTCACGGAACCGTTAACGGCCCAGCTGACGCCGAAACGGTCGCGAACGTGGCCGTAAAGCTCGCCCCATGGTGCAACTTCCAAAGGCAGCACAACTTCGCCGCCGGTGGAGGTGAACTTGTCCCAGTAGCCGCGCGCCTCCGCCTCATCATCGCAGATAAGCAGCAGGGAATACGGGGTGCCATCTAGCCCAGGCGCATCCGCTTCCATGGCGTCACCACCGGCGATGGACACAACATCGGAATCAAGGGTGGCGTTCGCGACGGCATCAGGGTTGATCTCAAATGGGAACTGCTCGGCATCCTGTTCTGGGAACTGACCATAGGTCAGAACTTGCAAGTCGCCGCCAAAAATGGAGTGGTAGTACTCGAAAGCTTCCTTCGCGGTACCGGGGAAGCTGATGTAGGTATAGGACTTTACGGACATGGGCATCCTCCGATGGATGGACGTGTCGCGGCTCTGTTTGAGCCGTTCCCCATTAAGCGTACAGCCATGAATGTGACCCGAACACCCCTAAATTGTGCCCGGGGTCATATTTATTTTCATGCTGGTTCTACAATGGCAGGCATGTCTCAAGCCAATCTCACCCATATTGAAGCCCAGTTTCGTGCAGAGGCTCTCACCCTCCGCGCATATCACCTGCACCTGGACATATCTCAAGCAGCTAACCATGAGGAAAAGGCCTACCCGGTTACTTCCCGCATTGAGTTCCGCACAACGGAGCCTGAACTTTTCATCGACTACCTCGGTGCAGACGTCACTGCGCTGACCATCAACAACGAGCCAGCTGATGTTGATTTCCGCGATGGTCGTATCTACCTGCACGATCTACCCATTAATGAAGACCTCACGGTAGAGATCGCTGGCCTGTCCAGCTACACCCGCAGTGGCCAGGGCCTGCACCGCATGCACGATACTGCCGATGGCAAGACTTATCTCTACTCCCACCTTGAGCCTTCTGATGCCCGCCGCATCTTCCCGTGCTTTGAACAACCAGACCTCAAGGCGAAGTTTCACGTGAAACTTTCCGCACCCGCCGAGTGGGAGATCCTCTCCAACCAACCTGAAATCTCCCGAGAGATTTCCGGATCAACTTCGAGCAACAGTGGGGAAGTAGCGGAAGTAGCGACAGTTGAGTTTGCGGAAACGCCATTGCTATCGACGTACCTGACTTCGTTCGCAGCAGGCCCTTATGTGTCAAAGAAGCAGACGTGGACTGCGCCGGATGAGTCACTCACCGTCGAGCTGCGATCTTTCGCGCGTGCTTCGATGGCGGAGTATTTAGACGATGAGATCTTGGAACTGACAGCTCAGGGCATGGATTTCTTCCATGAGAACTTTGATTTCCCGTACCCGTGGGGCAAGTATGATTCCATCTTCGTGCCGGAGTACAACCTGGGCGCGATGGAAAACCCTGGCCTTGTGACATTTACGGAGTCCTATCTCTTCCGTTCGGCGCCGACGCGTTCACAGCACGCGGCGCGCACGAACACCATCCTGCATGAGATGTCCCATATGTGGTTCGGTGACTTGGTTACCCCGCAGTGGTGGGATGACCTGTGGTTGAAGGAATCCTTCGCCGAATATATGGGTGCGGATTCTTCTGTGCATTCCACGCAGTACGTGGAGGCATGGACTAACTTTGCTGGTAGCCGCAAGAATTGGGCTTATGCCCAGGATCAGCTGCCCACCACGCACCCGATCAAGGCAGAGATCCCAGATGTTGATGCCGCGCGCCAAAACTTTGATGGCATTACTTATGCCAAGGGCGCGGCAGTACTCAAGCAGTTGGTGCACTATGTGGGCCGTGATGAGTTTTATTCCGGTGCGCGTGACTACTTTAAGGCGCACGCCTTTGCCGCGGCGACCTTTGATGATTTGCTCGATAGCCTGCGCAATCACACCGACCGCGATCTTGACACCTGGTCTGATGCCTGGTTGAAGACCTCGGGCCCGGATACGCTGACGCCGGAAATCACGGTCACCGATGACGCGATTGAGTCTTTGAGTATCGCGGCTACAGCCGAGGGCGCGACTCGTCCGCATCGCGTGAGCATTTCGCTTTTCGATGCCTCACTTACCCGCACCGACACCTTCGACGTGGACATTGCCGCAGGTAGCAGCACTACCACGATCGCAGAAGTGCAGGGCAAGCCGGCACCTAGCCTGATTCTTATCAACGATGGTGACCACACCTACGCCAAGGTGCGCTTCGATGACACCTCGCTGGAATCTCTCCGCGGACGATTAAGTGAGCTGCGCGGTGGGGCAGAAGAAGAGCTCTCCCGCGCGGTTATTTGGACTGCACTGTGGAACATGACCCGTGATGGCAAGTGGGCTGCCACAGAGTTCATTGATACCGTTTTGCAGCACGCACCGGCGGAAGACAATACGAACTTGATGGGCACCAACTTTGCCAATGCACGCTTCGCCGTCAAGAACTTCCTGGCCAAGGAACACCACGATGACAAGCGCGCTGAGGTAGCGGCTAAGTTCTGGGAGCTTCTCACCGAGGCGGAGGCGGGCTCTGATGCACAGTTGACCATCGCACGCTCAGCCATCGCCACGCTGGCTGCTACCCCAGAAGACTCCGGCACCCAGCGCCTGAAGGACATTCTGGACGGCCACATTGAAGGTCTAGAACTTAGCCCTGATATCCGCTGGTCCACTATCCAAGCACTGGCCGCGCGCGATGCCGTGTCCGAAGAAGTACTGGAAGAGCAGCGCCACAGAGATAACACTTTGACCGGTGCGGCAGAATATCTAGGCGCGAAGTATAGCTACCCAACGGCGGAGAATAAGCGCTACATCTTTGACCAGGTGCGCATTCCGCAGGCTTATTCCAACGCCGAGGTGATGCAGCTGCTGGCAGCTTTTGGTGCACCAGGATCTTCGGAGCTCACCGATGGTTTTGCCGAGGAATTCTTCGAGGTCCTAGACACCATCTGGGCCGAGCACCCCATCGAGATTGCGAACCACATTGTTCGTGGCCTGTTCCCCAACCAAGAGATGGCTCTGGGTGCCACGGACAAGTTCTTAAGCCAAGGCGAGGTTCCAGGTGCTCTGCGGCGCGTGTTGTTGGAATGCCAGGACAACGTGCGCCGCAACCTCATGGTGCAAAACGCACAGTAGGTATCCGTGCAGTAGCTAGCTACTCAACTAGCTGACTTAGTAAAAAGTCGCTCCAGAAGACACTTCATTCGTGACTGAGTAAGGGCACGAAAGGTTGCGGTGTTTAGCCCACTTTGGTGGGCAGTAAACGCTGGTCGTTTGCTGAGTACCCCGAGATAATAGGTGAAGAAACACACCATGTTGTGGTGTGAACATCTTTCATCACAAGATCTCGGGGGAATCGGGGATGGCTACTGGCAGTGGGCCCACGGACGAAGAACTGGTTGATGCTTTTATCGCCGGTGACACCAAGGCGTTCTCCGCGATCGTGGAACGTCACCGTGAGCAGCTGTTATACGTTGCCAAGTCCTATACCAAGACTGAAACTGATGCCCAGGACATCGTCCAAGAAACCTTCTTAAAGGCCAGCAATAACCTGCACAACTTCCGCGCTGAGGCGAAGCTTTCCACCTGGCTGAACCGGCTCGTGCGAAATTCTGGATATGACTATATTCACCACCGTTCCAATGCGCAGCACCATTCTTTCGATGGCGAAGTGGAAGAAGACCGCAACCAGTGGTTATCGCATGAACCACTCATGGGCATTGATACCCGGCTGGACATCCAAGAAGCACTCCAGAACTTACAGCCCGAGCAGCGCGAGGTATGGATGCTCACTGAGATTGGTGGGTATTCCCTCAAGGATGTTGCCGGACTGCAAGGAGTAGCGGAAGGAACCGTGAAGTCGCGGCGTTCGCGCGCGAAAACGGCGCTGCGCTCGGCGATTGGTTAATGGACGTGCTTACGGCGGTAGACTCGCACAAGACAAGGGATCATCGTCAAGCAAGCATTGAGCGAGCACCGAGCAAGCCTTATGCGATTCTGTACCTTTATGCGCGGCACACAGCCCCGACCTGATGACGGTGCATATGGCCTGACAGATCTTCTTGGCGCGCGGAGATGATGAACGCAAATGAAATTAGTTCACGAGTAATGCTGTTGACCATAATGGCGACTACAATCGCCGAAGATAACAAACAGAGGAGTTAGTACATGACCATCCATGATGTCGCCATTGTTGGTTCCGGCCCAGCTGGCTACACCGCTGCACTCTATGCAGCACGCGCAGAGCTCAAGCCAATCGTTTTTGAAGGCTTTGAATACGGTGGCGAGCTAATGAACACCACCGAGGTTGAGAACTACCCAGGTTTCCAAAAGGGCATCATGGGCCCTGAACTCATGGAAGAAATGCGCGCACAGGCCATCCGTTTCGGCGCTGACCTGCGCATGGAGATCGCGGACTCGGTGGAACTCGATGGTGACATCAAGAAGATTCATGTCGGCGATGAAGTATTTGAAGCGCGTTCTGTCATCCTCGCTACCGGCGCGGCACCACGCCACCTCGGCGTTGAAGGCGAAGACACCTTGACTGGCCGCGGCGTTTCCACCTGCGCAACCTGTGATGGCTTCTTCTTCAAGGGCCACAACATTGCCGTTGTGGGCGGCGGCGACTCCGCGATGGAAGAAGCAACCTTCCTCACCAAGTTCGCTGAGACCGTCACCATCATTCACCGCCGCGAAGAATTCCGCGCCTCCAAGATCATGCTTGAACGCGCCCGCGCGAACCCACAGATCAAGTGGGCACTGAACAAGACCGTGGAAAAGGTTGTTGACGTTGACGGCAAAGTCGGCGGCTTGGAGCTCAAGGACACCGTAACTGGTGAGACCTCCACGCTGGATGTCACCGCAATGTTCGTTGCTATTGGCCACGATCCTCGCTCGGAGTTCCTCGGCGGCCAGGTGGCTACCAACGAAGAAGGCTACGTTGTGGTTGATCAGCCATCGACTCGCACCAACATTGACGGCGTCTTTGCCTGCGGTGACCTGGTAGATGACCACTACCGTCAGGCCATTACCGCTGCTGGTTCCGGTTGCCGCGCGGCGATTGACGCGGAACATTTCTTGGCCGCACAGCGTTAGGAATAGTATGAGCAACGTAATTGACGTAACCAAGGACACCTTCCGCAGCGAGGTCATTGACTCCGACAAACTCGTAGTTGTTGACTTCTGGGCCGAGTGGTGTGGCCCATGCAAGAAGCTGTCACCATTGCTGGATGAAATCGCTGAAGAAATCGGCGAGGACGTCACCATTGCAAAGATCAACGTTGATGAAGAGCGTGAACTGGGTGCCATGTTCCAGGTCATGTCCATCCCTTCCGTCTTGATGTTCAAAAACGGTGAGAAGGTTGATGAATTCGTTGGCCTGCAGCCAAAGCCAGCTATTACTTCCAAGATTCAGGCTCAGCTTTAAGCCCTGTCTCTCGCACTACCAGCAAGCGCTTTTACAGCCTTGAACCATCGCATTATGCCGAAGTCTTAAGCCTTCACGGGAAAGACTTCGGCTTTGCGCATTTATGCAGGTCGTAGCATAAATTGTGGCTCACATCTAGTGTGTACAACGTCGTGATCACTTTGTTACCGACGTTCCCAGTTGTTTACACAGATGTACGTCTGAAATGGCGTATTCTCAGATTGTCACACTAGAGTGGAATGAAGATAAGTTGTCAACGATACAAATTTTTTACTGAAATGATTATGAGTTCCAGAAAGGGGGACGAAGTGGATCGAATCCTTCAGGTAGGAGATCAAAGTGCCCGCGTTGCTGAGGCACGTGCCACCCTTGCACGACTCGGAATGTTGCCCAACTACAGCGGCGACGTGTCCGATTGGAAGCGGCAGAAGTTCTCCGAAGAAGATAAGCACTTCGACTCCGAGCTTTCCGCCATCGTAAAAGCATTTCAGCAGTCCCGCGGAATCATTCCTTCCGGCAATATTGATGACCTCACCTTGCGTGAGTTGCGTCAGGCATCATACAAGCTGGGCACCCGCGTGCTTAGCTACCAGCCAAACAATGAGCTGGTCGGCGATGATGTGTCGCAGTTGCAGAAGCAACTGCAGGAACTCGGGTTTTACATGCAGCGTATCGATGGCCATTTTGGGTCATCTACCCATGACGCGTTGCAGGAGTATCAGCTCAACTACGGACTTCAGCAAGACGGAGTTTGTGGTCCTGCCACCATTCGCGCGCTGAGCTTGCTCGGCCGTCGCATCACTGGTGGGTCTGCGCACAACATTCAAGAGCGCGAGCGCGTGCGTAATGCTGGACCAAAGTTGGCCGGTAAGCGCGTTGTTATTGACCCAGCTTTGGGCGGCGCTAATAAGGGCCAGCAGGTTAAGGGCCGTTTTGGAATGATTTCCGAAGAGGAAATCATCTGGGACCTGGCTGAGCGCGTTGCTGGCCGCATGATTGCTGCCGGCATGGAGATCATCTACTCGCGCACCCGCATGGATGATCCATCAATTAAGGACCGCGCGGATATTGCGAATGCTTTCGATGCTGATCTGGTGATCTCACTTTCCTGTGATGAATACCAGAATGACAAAGCCAACGGTGTTGCTACCTTCTACTTCGGATCTGAGATGGGCAGTACCTCCATGATTGGGGAAACCCTGTCTGGCTACATTCAGCGTGAGATTGTTGCCCGCACTGAGCTTGGAAACAACAACAATCACGCACGCACCTGGGAGCTTTTGCGCATGACGCGCATGCCTGTTGTACAGGTAGTGCTGGGTTATATGACCAACCCGCATGATGTCTCGGTTCTGACGAACCCAACCAAGCGTGATGACATCGCTGAATCCATCGTGGTTGCTGTAAAGCGCCTTTATCTTCTGGACAATGACAACGCCCCAACCGGCACCTACAACTTTGCTGAGTTGCTCCGCGCCGAGCAAGCGCAATAGTACTTAAGCACTTAAGCGGGCCGCGCTACGGCGAGCACAAAGAAACACCGCAGTTTGAGAATCACTTTCTCGACTGCGGTGTTTTGTAGTTTTAGTTCCGGTTCGATCTCGGCTAAGCCAGGGCTTTGGCAACGAGGTCTTCCACGGCAGCTGCGGAAAGCAGGTCGTGTGCTGGTGGTAGCTCCAGGCGCAGACGTGGGGTAACTGAATGGTCTTTGATTACTTCAAAGCCTGCAGCTTGCAGCACAGAGACCGGGATGAGGCCAATGTTGTCAGGCCGGGTGCCTAAAAAGTGCCGCGCGATCTCATAATTGACGTCAGCGAAGAAACCTTTGGATGCCGAATTGAACAAATCATCAAAGCCCGAGTCATCACTGGAGTCGTAGTAAATCTCATCATCGCCATTCTCGCCGACATCGTGGTAGCCGAATGCTTCCACCGCCTCAAAGTCACGTTCCATCAGGTCCATGATCGCGGTATCAAGCAACACCGCTTCCAGGCCGCGGCCAGCACGCTGCGAGGTCACAAAAAGTGAGGTGATAATAGCGGCATCAGAACCCACCGGACCGGTGGGCATCTTCGATATCCCTGGGGCATCGGCAGCCGCGCAAAAGATAGTGGTGGCATCACTGCCAATGCTAAACCCACACGGGCCAAAGCTGAGCAAGGTAGAAGAAATCCAGGCTTCCTTTTCAAACCGCGGATCATCTACCTCATGCGCGCACTCCCAATACATGGAGTTTGCCGCCTGCGGATGCATCTCCGAATCCGGAGTCAGTGGTACAAGCATTGCTCTAGTTTCAGTTTTCTCCAGCCACGTGGGCCACTTTGAGCCCTCATTGAACCTGCCATCTAGCTGCCGGCTCACCGACCCCACGGGGGCGTTTATGAGCCTTGTGCTCCCGCGCCATCAATTAACGCCATGATGCGCTCGAAGTCTTCTTGGTCTCCGAACTCTACTACCATTTTGCCCTTACGCTTGCCCATTGTCACGGTCACACGCGTATCAAAACGATCAGAGAGACGCTCACCGGCATGGGTGAAAAATTCTGGCTGTGGCTGCGCAGGTTTTGGCTTGGGCTCATCCGGCATGCCGTTGCGCTTAATCAGCGTCACGGCTTCCTCAGTAGCGCGCACAGACATGCCCTCAGCAATGATGCGCTGCGCGAGCTTATCCATCACGTCCTTGTCATCCAAACCCAACAACGCACGGGCGTGACCGGAGCTTAGAACGCCGGCAGCAACACGACGCTGGACCTCAACAGGCAGGCGCAGCAAGCGCAGGGTATTGGTGATCTGCGGACGGGAGCGACCGATACGATCAGCCAACTCATTTTGCGTGACATCAAATTCTTCCAACAGCTGCTGGTATGCGTGTGCTTCTTCCAAAGGGTTCAGCTGCACACGGTGGATGTTTTCCAACAGCGCGTCACGCAGCAAGGAATCATCCGCGGTGTCACGAACAATCGCCGGGATGGTAGCCAGACCTGCCTTGGAGGATGCGCGCCAGCGGCGCTCACCCATGATCAGCTCAAAGCCACCGTCACCGGAAGGACGAACTACAACTGGCTGCAGCAGACCGAACTCGCGGATGGAGTGAACAAGCTCGTTGAGTTCTTCTTCATCAAAGACCGTACGTGGCTGCTTCGGGTTCGGCTGAATCTCACCGATTGAGATCTCACGGTAAGTTGCACCGATCGATGCCGGCTTGGGCTGACGCTTCTTCGAGGTACCCGTGCCGATGGTTGGGGCGCCCGAAACACGCTTTCCGCCAGACTGCGCGGAACCGCCCTGAGACGACGTGCTCTTGCCCAGACCACCCTTGGCCTTGTCAGACTGACCGGACTTGGCATCAGTTGCATCATCAGAAGCTGGGTTGCCCTGGCTATCACGGGGCTGCGCGATGCCCAAAATGACATCGGCTGCGCTATCACCCAGGCGCGGCTTGCGCGTTGGGGCGTCAGGGCCGGTGGGGATCAGTGCAGCTAGCCCCTTGCCGAGCCCGCCTTGTTTAACCTGTGGTTTCTTATCAGCCATAAAAATCTCTCCGAGCCTAACCTTCTAATTCCGCATAAATATCTGGGCTCACGCCAATAACGCCGGTGGTTTCATGTGGAACGTAGTCACCGCGTTCGTGGAGCTCTTTTGCCGCAGCGACATAGGCGCGGCCACCTGGTGATGTCGGGTCATATTCAATCACGGTCTTGCCAAAGCCCGGTGCCTCGGAGACACGAATGGACCGTGGAATGAGGTTGCCAAGGACCACCGCGCCGAACTGTTCACGGACCTCATCAGCAACCTGAGATGCCAACTTTGTGCGAGCGTCATACATGGTCAACAGCACGCCTGAGATGTGCAGATCCTCATTGAGGTGCTGGCGAATCATAGTGATATTGCCCAGCAACTGACCCACGCCCTCCAGCGCGTAGTACTCGCACTGAATCGGGATAATGACCTCTTCAGCACAGGTCATGGCGTTGATCGTGAGCAAGCCCAGTGACGGCGGGCAGTCAATAAAGACATAGTCAAAGCCGTGCTCATCCAAAAAGCCCTTGTACAGGGCGTCATAGAGTCTAAACTCACGGCGCACGAGAGAGACCATTTCAATCTCTACTGCCGCAAGGTCGATGGTCGCCGGGATACAGAACAGGTTCTCCAAGGTTGGAGAAGACTGCATGGCCTGGTTGGCATCAATATCGCCCAAGAGCAGTTCATAGCTCGACGGGGTTCCGGAGCTGTGTTCAACGTTGACTGCCGTGGATGCATTGCCCTGTGGATCCAGGTCGATGACCAGGACTTTGCTGCCGGACTCAGCCAGGGCAGCGGCAAGGTTTACAGCAGTGGTGGTCTTTCCCACACCGCCTTTTTGATTCGCGATAGTAATCAGGCGCGGTTTAGTCATGCCCACCACTCTAGTTCACCCTAAGGACACGGATGATGGTAGTCCCACGCACCACTTCTACCGTGGCTTTTCCGCCGCCGGCACGCTTAATATCAGCCGCGTCGCGCTCGAGTTCCTCGTGCACAGATTCGCCTTTCATGGCGATCATTTCACCGCCACGACGCACCAGCGGCAAAGACCACTTGGCTAGTTTGCCCAGTGGTGCCACAGCACGGGAGGTCACAATGTCAGCGCCCGCGGCAGCCTTCTTCACAGGTCCTTCTTCAGCGCGGCCACGGATGACGGTGACGTTGTCCAGTGCAAGCTTATCGACGACTTCTTGTAGGAACACAGAGCGCTTCAGCAGTGGCTCAATCAAGGTGATCTTGAGATCGGGCCGCGCGATAGCGAGCGGGATTCCCGGCAACCCAGCGCCCGATCCGATGTCCACGATGGTGGCACCTTCCTCCATGACATCACCGATGACGGCGCAGTTGATGAGATGACGGTCCCACAACCGTGGCACCTCACGGGGACCGATGAAACCGCGGGTGGAGCCATCCGTAGCCAGCAGCTCATGGTATTTCTCGGCTAAGGGCAGGCGGTCCTTGAATACTTCCAACGGCTCCACGCAGCTAACTCCTTGTTTAGGCACAATTTAAATGAATATCTCAGTAATAGATCTAAAAAGCGTCTGGAATCAAAGTATCCCAGACGCTTTAAAGTATAAAGGCTAAAAATTTCTCAGCCTAGTTGTTGCCCTGCTTGCGCTGCTTCTTGGTGCGGGTGTCGCGCTTGCGAGCACCTGGCTTAGGAGCAGTGGTGCGCTTGAGCTCAATCTTGGCCTGCTCTTCAGCTTCTTCCTCACGGTCCATCTTGGCGTTAACCATGCGGGTCTGAACGTAGGTCCAGACAGTGTTGGACAGCATGTAGAACAACAGACCGATTGGCCAGATGAAGCCGGAGATAACCAGCATGCCCGGCATGACCCATAGCATCATCTTGGACATCATGGCCATCTGCTGCTGCATCATCTCAGCGTTCTGACCCTGTGGTGCCTGGGTCTTACCCGATGCGCGGCGTGCTTCCTGGCGATTGAGAGACATGCGCGCGTTGAGGTGGGTGAGAACAGCAATCACAATAATCAGCGGAACGATGATCATCGCTGCCTGAACAGTGGTGACATCCTGCAGAACCGGTGAGTTCAGGCGTAGGTTCGCAACCAGTGGAACACCAAAGAACTCCGCATCCAAGTAGGACTGAACCTGCTCTGGCTCGAAGAAGTAGTTGCCGATGCTGCGGTTTTGCTCAATCGACATGGGCTCGCCAGCTGGGTGGCCGATTCCACCGGCTACGGAAACCGTGCGGTCAAAAGAACGCAGAACGTGGAACAGACCAATGAACATTGGGATCTGCGCCAACATCGGCAAGCAACCTGCCATCGGTCGGACCTTAGAGTCCTTGTAGACCTTCTGCATTTCTTCTGCTTGCTTGGTCTTGTCATTGGCGTACTTGGTACGCACTTCCTGCAAGCGCGGCTGCAACTCCTGCATCTTGCGCTGTGAACGCAAAGACATCAAAGTTGGCTTGACCATGATGGCCTTCAGCGTCCACGTCAGCAAGATGATGGCCAGAATCCATGTGAGACCCGCAGATGGGTCAAGCACCTGACTCAAGAGCCAATGCCAGCAATACAGCACGAATGAGATCGGCCAATAAATAAAATTAAGCACTGGGGATTGGTTTCCTCAACTGATCGATTAAATTTGTTACTTCTTTGGTACTGGGTCAAACCCGCCAGGATGCCACGGACCGCACTTGACCAGCCTAGCCGCAGCTAGACCAGCTCCACGCACCGCACCATGAACAGAAACCGCTTCGAGTGCATAGGAACTGCATGTTGGTTCGAAGCGGCAAGTTGACACCGGCTTTAGCGGGGACACGTGCTTTTGATAGAAGCGTACCGCTTTTACCAAAGGTTTCGCTGCGCCACGAGCTTTCGGGATCTCTTCTCCGTCGGAGTTGAAATAGCCATCGCTGCTCATCTAGGAACTCTTTTCAAGTTTCTTGCGCACCCGCTGCAATGCGGAGCGAAGATCTTCTTCCAAGTCTGCGCTGGTGGCCTGGCCGCTGGGCGGTAAAGCTCGAATGACAATATCCAGCGAGTCAGGCAGTTCATCAACTAAAGACATACATACATGACGAAGCCGCCGGGAGGTGCGGTGACGAATCACGGCATTCCCAACGGCCTTAGAAACAACCAAACCGAACCGCGGGCCGTTGGTCAACGGACCATTGGCCACCAGTTCGGTATCAGTAGTTGTGTCGTACGCATGCACAACAACAGTTCGAGACCCCACACGACGCCCACGCTTGATTGTCCGACGAAATTGCGTCGGGGACGTGAGCTTTAAATGAGTGGGAAGCACGAATTAAGCAGTCAGCTTAGCGCGACCCTTCTTGCGGCGAGCCGCCACGATAGCGCGACCTGCACGGGTAGACATGCGGGTGCGGAAGCCGTGCTTACGAGCACGACGACGGTTGTTTGGCTGGAATGTGCGCTTTCCCTTTGCCACAATATTCTCCTCTAAGTTTCACCAGGCTAGGTACACAAGGTACACCGAGCCCGTATTAAAAATTTACAAATGTGAATAGTTAACGTTTCACCACCAGCAAATATTCTTCCGACCGCGCTGCTTAAAGCGCTTTTCGGGAAGTACTTTGCTTAAACGGGCAAGACACTTACTCACGCGCAGCCATATTGCTGCGATAGACCATGACAGATTACGTGATTTGACGGGCATTAAACAAATCGACACTCAGGGGCACCCGAAATTACAAAGATGTTTTTATCCGCTGGATAACGGCACTTTCATGGGGTCATCCTGCAAGCTTAGATTGCGAATCTTTTGACACCAATTTCCTATCGCGCAAAAAGTAAAAGCGGAAACATAGTTCACTAGACAGCAGGTTCAAAAACCGGGTAAACATGAGTAATCCGTTTATTCACAGACTCGGTTCCAATGTGGATAACTCTCAATTTAAACTTTAGACTTCGTGCAAATATGCAGGTAAACCCAAAATTCGAGGTTATTGGGAGTTATCCACACCCATAGACTAGGCTGTGGATAACCAATCTTTTCACACCTGTGGATAACTCTGTGGACTACAAGGTAGGCACCGAATTCCAACTGTGGAAAGTTCAGTGAGAAAATGAGATTTAGCTGTTAATGCATAAATTACAAGTTCTCCCGCGACTGGAGCCAGCACCAGCACTTTCAGGCTGAATGTGATCTGGGCAATAGTTGCGCCCGTGCAGGCGAAAGCCTGCCCTTTTGTTTCTGTCCGCTTTTTAAATTTCAATGCGAAGGGCCTTGGTGTGTCTGACCAACAATCGTCCCTGACATCCACGTGGCGCGTCATCGTTGAAGATCTCCTTCGACGTTCTGAACAGCCCAACTCGGAAGTTCCAACCTTTACACCGCAGCAGCGCATCAAGTTGCAGCTTCTCAAACCCATCATGATCAGCGACGGTTATGCCTTCTTGGCAACCCCCGATCAAAACAGCCGCGATATCGTCGAAGCTGAACTCGCAACACATATTGCTGCCGGCCTATCCCGCCATATGGGACGTCCTTGTTCTGTTGCAATTACTGTTGCTCCCCCAGAAGAGATCGCGCAGCCTCAGACACAGGCTCCGCCGCAGTCTTCTCACAACAATTCTTCGCAGCAGGTCAATCAGTTCAGCTATGAACAAGACCGTCCGCGTCTACACCAAGTAGATGTCACGAACCAGAACTTCCACGATGTTCAGCGTGCCGTTTATGACAATTCAGCAAAGCAACATCAAAGCGAGCAGAATTACCCCGTAAACCAGGGCTATCAAGATCAGCACGGCCAGCAAAACTTCCCGGGCCAACAAAATCAGCAGAACCAGTCTCATCCGACATCGCATACGCAGCAGACTCATAATGATCAGCGCGAGCAGAACTCGCGTTTCAATGATGTCACTAGCTACCGCCATGACATGTCAGAAGACGGACCGGCACAGAACTGGCAGACTTCTCACTCGCCGGCCAATTTGGATGAGTTAGCTGATGTCTATCAGTCACAGCAAACCTCCCAGCCTTCTTTCCAGGCGCCATCGTCCGCACGTATTCCGCGTGAGCGCCCCGCGCATGACCCAAACCGCGAACAATCACTCAACCCGAAGCACACCTTCGATAACTTCGTTATTGGTTCTTCTAACCGTTTTGCCAATGGCGCTGCGGTAGCCGTTGCTGAAAATCCTGCCCGTGCTTATAACCCGCTGTTTATTTGGGGTGGATCCGGTCTGGGCAAAACACACCTTTTGCATGCCGCGGGTAATTACGCGCAGCTGCTGCACAAGGGTTTGCGCGTGAAATACGTATCTTCGGAAGAATTTACTAATGACTACATCAACTCTCTGCGTGATGACCGGCAGGAATCTTTCAAGCGCCGTTACCGCAACCTCGATATTTTGATGGTTGATGATATTCAGTTCCTGGAAGGCAAAGAATCCACCCAGGAAGAGTTCTTCCACACCTTTAATGCGCTGCACCAGGCAAATAAGCAGATCATTTTGTCCTCGGACCGCCCACCAAAGCAGCTCAATACTTTGGAAGACCGTCTGCGTACGCGCTTTGAAGGTGGACTGATCACTGATATTCAGCCGCCAGACTTGGAAACCCGTATCGCGATTTTGATGAAGAAGGCATCGGCAGATGGCACCACCGTTGATCGTGGCGTCCTGGAGCTCATTGCCTCCCGCTTTGAAACCTCGATCCGTGAGCTGGAAGGCGCATTGATCCGCGTCTCTGCTTATTCTTCTTTGGTTAATGAGCCGATCAACATAGAAATGGCTGAGATTGCACTGCGCGATCTGGCGCCAGACTCTGCAGCGGAGCAAATTACACCTAATACGATCATTGAAGTCACCGCTGAGTTCTTCGACATTGACGTAACTACCCTTACTGGCTCCGGCAAGAAACGCGATATCGCTCATGCCCGCCAGCTGGCGATGTACCTGTGCCGTGAACTAACCGATCTATCGCTACCAAAGCTCGGCGAGCAGTTCGGCGGTAAGGACCACACCACTGTCATGTACGCAGAGCGCAAAATCAAACGCGAAATGACAGAAAAACGTGAAACCTACGATGAGATCCAGGCGCTGACCCAACGCATCAAGGCTCGCGGCCGCGCCTAAACATTTCTAGCTTCCTCTAGATTCGCCCTCTTGAGGTCTATTTCGGACTATCTCGACCTTTCTAGAACCTCGAAGCTACACAGCACCGTTTATCCACCATGAAATTTTGGCGGATAGACGGTTTTTGAGGTTTTAGGGCTTTTAGCAGGGAAATAGTTATCCACAACGTTATTCACACTTGTGTAATTTCATTGTTGTAATTTAATGAGCTTGCTCACAAGATCGGTTTTCACAGGCCCAAGAAAACCTCCGACCTGCTGTGATCACTGCTGTGCGATCTTGGTGAATAACAAAGGCCCTCCTGTGGATAACTTTCATGCAATTCGAGTTGTCCACAATTGCCCCGATTTATCCCCAGACTGATCACATGTGATCACACACAGACGTTTTGGCCCCCGAGCATAGGATTCTTGTGATTATCCACAGGATCCACAACGCTTATTACTACTACTAACTTTATTTCTAGATCACTTAGAAGAAAAAGGGCCTGTGTGAAAGTCTCCGAGCCGACCGCGTCTCGCGGGGCATCGGCGAATTACAAGAAGAGCGAAAGCAACTAGCGCAATGGCCATGCAACTGGTTAAGTTAGATGCAGTTGCTTGAAGCAATTTCTTGTAAGTTGCTAAACCTCAAGAATTTTTAAAAACCGGTAGATTCAGGTGCATTCTTGTAAATTGCGAGGAAGTTACCTAGTCGGCGTGCGTCGAATGACAAACAGTTTTTCAGCTGGGCACGGCGCATCGAACGTGAGTCAAGGAGTGTAAAGACGCACATGGAAACCCAAACGACCAACGCCGTGTCATTTCGTGTGGCTAAAGATGACCTCAGCCATGCGGTTGGATGGGTTGCCCGAAACCTACCGACTAAGGCAGCGCAGCCAGTTCTGCGCGCGATGATCATCACCGCGGATGACAATGGTTTGGAACTAGCAGGCTTCGACTACGAGGTTTCAACTCGTGTTCGTATCGCTGCTGAGATCGAAGAACCAGGCCGCATCGCGGTTGCCGGCAAGCTGATGTCTGACATTGTCAGCGCTATGCCAAATAAGCCGGTTGAGATCCGCCAGGAAGACACCAAGGTCTTGATCCAGTGCGGTTCTTCGCGCTTTGAGCTTCCAACAATTTCTTTGGAAGACTACCCACAGTTGCCGGTATTGCCTGAGGTCACCGGCAAGATCAACCCACAGCTGTTCTCAGCAGCTGTCACTCAGGTTGCTGCGGCAGCGGGTAAAGATGACACGTTGCCAATGCTCACGGGTATCAGCATGTCTATCGATGGCAAAGATGTGCAGCTGACCGCAACGGACCGTTTCCGCCTGGCCGTGCGCACCTTTGAGTGGGAGCCAACCGCAGATGAGATCAAGACTCAGCTGCTGGTTCCAGCTAAGACCTTGCAAGAAACCGCGCGTTCTTTGGATTCTCACATCAATGATCCCATTGAGATCGCGGTTGGTACTGGTGAGAGCATTGCTGCGGATGGCCTCTTTGGTCTGCACGCCGATAATCGTGAGACCACCACTCGCATGCTGGATGCAGATTTCCCAACGGTCTCGCACCTTCTGCCAAAGACGCACACCGCGATCGCATCGGTTGAGATCGGCCCACTTCAGGAAGCTATTCGCCGTGTTTCCCTGCTGACGGATCGCAATGCACAGATCCGCATGCTCTTTAGCGAAGGCGAAGTACAGCTTGCTGCTGGTGCAACTGACACCGGTAATGCTGAGGAGACTATTCCTTGTGCTTTCACTGGCCGTGATGAACTGCTCATCGCGTTCAACCCAGCCTTCCTCAAAGACGGCCTGGCTGTTATCCCAACTGATCGTGTGGTCTTTGGTTTCACTGAGCCATCGCGTCCAGCAATTATGCTGCCTGAGCCAGAAGAGCTTCCAGAGGCAGATGAAGATGGTAACTTCCCAACCCCAGATACCTTCTTCACCTACCTTTTGATGCCAGTGCGTCTGCCTGGTTAAATTCCACTCTAGATGTATATTCGTGAGCTTCACCTGCGAGATTACAGATCTTGGCCTGAGCTAAAGCTAGATCTGAATCCCGGCATTGTCCTTTTTGTGGGCCGCAACGGTTTTGGCAAGACCAATATCGTTGAGGCCTTAGGCTATGTCGCGCATTTGAGTTCACATCGCGTCAGCCAAGACGCCCCGCTGGTACGCCACGGCATGGCTAGTGCTCGGGTTTCAGCCACCGCGGTCAACCAGGGTCGTGAGCTCACCGCGCATTTGCTCATCAAACCGCATGCGGCCAACCAAGCACAGATCAACCGCACTCGGTGTAAGTCACCGCGCGAGCTACTCGGCGTGGTCAAAACCGTGTTGTTCTCACCAGAAGATTTGGCATTAGTGCGCGGTGAGCCGGCTGAGCGCCGGCGTTATTTGGATGATGTCATTGCTACGAGAACTCCGCGTCTAGCTGGCGTAAAAGCCGATTATGACAAGGTGCTGCGCCAGCGCAATGCGTTGTTGAAGTCGGCATCGGCAGCCATGCGCCGAGGATACGGGGACACCGAAGGTGCTTCAGCCTTGGCCACATTGGATGTGTGGGATTCACAGTTGGCAGCCTTAGGCGCACAGGTGATCAATGCACGCTTGGAGCTTTTCGATCACCTTTCGGACCTTATCCCCGCTGCCTATGAAGGTCTTGCGCCGGAGTCCCGTCCGGCACGCATTGCGTATAAATCCACCATTGATGTTGAAGACCGCGACGTTTTGGAAGCCGTCATGCTTGCTGAGCTTGGCGCCAAGCGTCAGCGTGAGATCGAACGTGGTATTTCTCTGGTTGGCCCGCATCGCGATGACTTGGAATTACATTTGGGTACTGCACCGGCGAAGGGTTTTGCCAGCCATGGTGAGACCTGGTCTTATGCGATCGCGCTGCGCTTTGCGGAATTCCAATTATTGCGTTCTGAAGATTCTGATCCAGTCCTGATCTTGGATGATGTTTTCTCTGAACTCGACGCCCAACGCCGCGAGAAGCTAGTGAAACTTGCAGCCGGAGTTGAACAGGTCTTTATCACCGCTGCCGTGGATGAAGATCTGCCGGACAACCTGGTTCCTATGGAACGCTTTGAAATCAGCGTCGCGGATACCGAAGAAGGCCGCGTCTCCGTCCTTGGCCGCACAGAAAACTCAGCAGAAGAAGCTTCAGAAACAACATGTGAGTCCGAAACTGAATCTGAAACTGAGTCTGTGTCTGATGCGGAATCTATGATTGAAGAAAAGGAGCGCGGCGAAGTAAAGAAGGCTGGTGAGACGGATGAATAACATTGATCCGGTACAGCAGGCTTTTGATCATATTCGTAAGCGTTCGCCGAACCCTCCGCGGCTCAAGCACGCATCAAAATCTAAAGTGGCGCGCATGCCGGTGGAGAAACCACAAGGTATCCCGGTTCCGCAGGTGCCAGGTTTTGATATTGCGGAGCTGTCCAAGACACCGCGCAGAAAGTATCGCGGTGTGGGCCGAGAAACTGGTGCGGATGGCCGCCGGTTGCGCAAAGGGATTGAAATTCCAAAACTTGGTTCGCATATCGCGCGCGAGGTAACCTCCCGCGGCTGGGAACATGACTTGGCGCACGGCTGGATTACCGGCCACTGGGACAAGCTGGTGGGTGAGAAAATCGCGCAGCACACCCATCCCGATCGGATTGAAAACGGCATTATTTATGTCGTGTGCGATAACTCAAATTGGGGTACGCAACTGCGCTACTTGCAGCGGCAGATTTTGCAGAGAATCTCCGAACAAGTTGGCGTTGATGTGATTACGCAACTAAAAATTTCCGGCCCTAAACAACATAAGAACTATGAAGGGCCAATGTGGGTAAAACCGCAGGGCTCTAAGGATACATACGGATAAATTATCAATTTTCATCCAAAAGCCTGTTAACCAGCCTGTACGCATGCACAACCGAGTTGGCGCGTGATCAACTTCGCACAACAAAGGTAAAAATTAACGCATAATTTGGCGTCTAACCGGAGTGAGGTCTGTCTAGGTAGGGGGACACAGTGTAGAATGGTGAAAGTCTTAGAACTACACAGACGCATTTTGTTGCAGCTGCGTGGTTCACCCTTTTTGTTAGAGGGTTAATTGCATTATTGATTTCTACGATGGCGTTCGCCACCGTTTAAATTTGGAATAAAGGAGTACACGGTTTCGTGGCTACCCAACCAGAATATAACGCTGGGTCTATTACCATCCTGGAAGGCCTGGAGGCCGTCCGTAAGCGTCCAGGTATGTACATTGGATCCACCGGACCACGTGGTTTGCACCACCTGATCTGGGAGGTTGTAGATAACTCAGTAGATGAGGCCATGGCGGGTCACGCCACCAAGGTCATTGTTCGTCTGATGGAAGACGGTGGCGTTGAAGTCACCGATGACGGTCGTGGCATTCCAGTGGGCATGCACGCATCGGGCGCACCAACCGTTCAGGTTGTTATGACCCAGCTGCACGCCGGCGGTAAGTTCGACTCGGATTCTTATGCTATTTCCGGTGGTCTGCACGGTGTGGGTATTTCCGTTGTCAACGCGCTGTCTACGCGCGTCGAGGCGGAAATCAAGACTGATGGCAAGCACTGGTACCAGGAGTTCAACAACGCCGTTCCGGAAGAGCTCAAAGAGGGCGGTAATGCCCGCGGTACTGGTACCAAGATTCGTTTCTGGGCTGATCCAGAGATCTTTGAAACGACTGAGTATGACTACTCCACCATTGCGCGTCGTTTGCAGGAGATGGCATTCCTCAACAAGGGGCTGACCATCCAGCTCATTGACGAGCGCGTGACTAAGGAACAGCTGGATCTGGAAGCTATCGCGGACGCTGAGTCTGGTGAGAAGCAGCTGGATGAGACTTCTTTTGATGACGCAGATGTGGATGACTTCGAGGAAGAAGGCGCTGAAACTGCTGCTCCTGTAGAGAAGGAAGAGCCTTCTAAGAAGCTGCAGAAGAAGGTCACTTACCACTACCCAGATGGTCTGATTGATTACGTTAAGTTCATCAACAAGTCCAAGACCTCCATTCACCCAACCGTTGTTGCTTTTGACGCTAAGGCTGATGAGCACGAGGTTGAGGTGGCCATGCAGTGGAACCAGGGCTACAAGGAATCTACGCATACTTTTGCCAACACCATCAATACTTATGAGGGTGGTACGCATGAGGAAGGTTTCCGTTCTGCGCTGACTTCTTTGATGAACCGTTACGCGAAAGAGCACAAGCTCATGCGCGAAAAGGACGGCAGCCTAACTGGTGATGACTGCCGTGAGGGCCTGGCGGCTGTGGTGTCGTTGAAGGTTTCGGACCCGCAGTTTGAGGGCCAGACCAAGACCAAGCTGGGCAACTCTGAGATCAAGGGCTTTGTGCAGCGCGCGGTCAATGAGCACCTCAATGACTGGTTTGATGCCAACCCGGCTGAGGCAAAGGCCATTGTCAACAAGGCTGTTGCTTCCTCCCAGGCGCGTGTAGCAGCGCGTAAGGCTCGTGAGTTGGTGCGCCGTAAGTCCGCAACGGACTTGGGCGGTTTGCCGGGTAAGCTCGCCGATTGCCGTACCAAGGATCCAAAGATCTCCGAGCTGTACATCGTGGAGGGCGACTCCGCAGGTGGTTCGGCAAAGGGTGGCCGTGACTCGATGTTCCAGGCTATTTTGCCGCTGCGTGGCAAGATCCTAAACGTGGAGAAGGCTCGCATGGACAAGGTTCTGAAGAACGCCGAGGTCCAAGCCATTATCACCGCGCTTGGTACCGGTATCCATGAAGAGTTTGATATTTCCAAGCTGCGCTACAACAAGATTGTGTTGATGGCCGACGCCGACGTTGACGGCCAGCACATCGCTACCTTGCTGCTCACCTTGCTGTTCCGCTTCATGCCGCAGTTGGTTGAGGAAGGCCACGTCTACTTGGCTAACCCACCTCTATACAAGCTCAAGTGGGGCAAGGGTAAGCCTGGTTTTGCTTACTCGGATGCTGAGCGTGACAAGTTGCTCGAGGAGGGCCTCAATGAGGGCCGCAAGATCAACAAGGATGACGGTATCCAGCGCTACAAGGGTCTGGGTGAGATGAACGCGTCTGAGCTGTGGGAGACCACGCTGGACCCATCGAACCGTATCCTGCGCCGTGTTGAT